>Ga0172381_10000331_pt1 | contig 57419 bp, 60 predicted proteins | sample Leawel6488metaG_FD_119754 | JGI IMG/M metagenome (GOLD analysis project Ga0172381, IMG submission 119754) | Leachate microbial communities from a municipal landfill in Southern Ontario, Canada - Leachate well 64-88 metaG | ecosystem: Engineered > Solid waste > Landfill > Unclassified | place... | reverse complement strand
TGTAGAAGATCAAGCTGGCCGGTTGGCTCATGGGCTGGACGCCGACGAGGTTGTCAGCGATCAGCTTGGGGAAGCTCTTGCGGAGCAAGGGCAACGCGAACCGAGTAAAGTCGGCGATGTTGCCGGTGGTCGTCTGATCTTCCAAGATCAGCGAACGGCCAGTCGGATTCATGTGCTTGTACTGGTTCTCGAAAATGGCGGACATCAGACCCATCTTGGCGGGCCGGATTTCGCGGCATTTGTGGAGGACCGGAGCCCAGCGCTGAACCATCGGGTTCTTGGTGGACTCGTACAGGACTGAAGCCTGATGCGGGTCGGTCGCTTCGGTGATCGTCTGCCGGACGGGCTGACGTGATTCGGTCAGGTGACGGCCCTGTGCGGGCTTCTTGTTTTGGCGAGTTGCCAACATATGCGTATTCCTTGTGATAGGTTGTGCATCGGCGAATCTACAGAGCACAGCTACGTGCTATGATGCGGATTCGAAGATCGAACTGTTCAGACTACCTCGTCCATGACGCCGGCAATCTCGGCTGGACTGCGTGGGGCATTCATGGTGTTGACTGGCACTTCACGCTTCGGGGCCTGCGGCTGCTCAACGCTCTCACGAAGAGTTCGTTGGGTCGTCTTCCGCTGGGCGGCGACACGGGAGGTGTCAATCCTTCCAGTGTTCGGCGTTTGTCTGCTTTCATTCAGGGATTGTTCCAAGCCGCGATTACGCTTGAGAACACGCTCCGAAATCTGCATGCAACGCTTCGCTTTGGAGATGGCGCTGTCGCGCTCTTCTACGAGATGCTCTGCGAGCTTCCTGAACTTGTCGAGTTCGGTCTTAAGTTCACTGTTGGACTGGCCATTAAGCTCAATGCCCTCTAGGAGAGCATAAATTTTTTCGAGCTTGGCAACAGCTTCAGTTTCCCTATTGGCCGACTGCCGCATAACGAGCTCTTCGATAGTAGAGTTCTTAGCTTCCAAGAAAATTTGGAGCCGACGAGAGAGTTCAGCCTTGTGGGCTTCCACTTCCTCGAAGCACACCTTCTTCGCTTTCGCGAGGCGTGCTTGAAATTCCGTCTCCGACTGTTCTTTCAGCATGTTTGCGTGGTTGTCGATGGCTTCGCATAATTCCGCTGAAACCTCGGCTGATAGACCACATTTTTGCAAAAGCTGCTTGATCTTGTCCATTATCAGGTCAACTCCTATTTCACTTGGGAACTGATCGTTCTGAAGTTATTTTTGCTAAACACTACTAATTTCATTGTTTCTAGACATACTGTTATTCTAGAAGCATCGAATAAGACTAACTACAACGCACCCGGCTAATATGGCCGTGATGGCAAATCGGACCAATTGGTCTTCTTTCTTATGCTCTAGCTTGCGTAGGAATCTCATCCGTATCGCCCAATATCTCATTCATGTTACCGATCATAACCCATTTGGTAGGAGCACCGCATACTACACATCTACCAGATGGTTCAGTGGGTTCTTTATCGCCTTTTTGGATTCTTCCACCGTTCTCGAACCCACATATAGTACAGGTCCTAGTCCAGAGACTGCCATCTGCGAACTTGACGTCTACTTTTCCGGTGTCGTCGCATTTATGGCATCCATCAATGCAAAACGGGCATTTAGCTTTCATAGAATTATTTACGTTTCGGCTTTTTCTGACCCCACTTAATAAATTCTCTATCAGATGGATGTAGCAAGAATGACATCCGCTTAGTCGGATCTGCTTTAACCCAACATCCTTCACTAAGTAATTTCAGTTTCATATGTATGATAATTTTGTGGAAACATAATGCAACCACAAAGGACCCATAATGATTGAAGAAAAAGCAGTCAGATGTGAGCACCTACAAGAATTTCTCGATTGCGAGCTTGGCGTCATCAAGCGGCATCTAGCAAGACATAAATGGTTCAACGCGATTCCTGATGAAGGAGAAGGAATCGCCGATTTCATCAGGAAGTATGGTTGGCTAATGCGAGAACTTTACTGCGGCTACGCATGCCCAGACAGAGATAAGTGCGATCTTGGAATGAAAGTCTATCCTATTGAGGAGGCGGGGTAAACTGCCCACCGCCTGGACCGCCGATAGTAATATTGGTGTTCGTAATTAGCCGCAAAGCGGCCATTAGAACACTTGTTGCAGTTATGCCAGTGCCCGCTCCAAATACACCTGAAGCGTCATAATAATATCCATAGATAAGAAATCCGACGCCAATACCGAGAAGACCTAAGCCGACAATCATAGTCTTGCTTCGATACCATGCCTTATAGCCACGCATTTCTGCAACACCAGCAGCGAATCCTTTAGCCCATTCTTTACGCTGCTTTGGGTCGGTGTAAACACACTGTTTCTTAAGCTCGACGGCCTGCCAACCTTCCCAATATTCGACCGACTTATCACCGCCGTTGCTAAGAAGTGTGAACATCATTGCCTCCGAAACTTTCTTCGGACCCTGATTACAGTTTGTGTCTGATCTCCAGTGGTCTGGTCTCCGCCTGCACTCGCTTCAGGTGGAGTTGGGTCTGGTAATCCGGGGACCGGTGTCCACGGGACCGGGGTATATTGTTTCTTAACATCACCAACCGGTTGCTCTGGTTTCTTACATGGACATTCGTTTTCTGTGCATGGTGCATCTGCTACAGGCGCTTTCAACGAATTGTCGGCGGCTGGAACTGGAGGTGCCGGAGGCTCCGTAGAACCTTGTTCACCAGGTTCTGCACCAGGTTTGTGTTTCTCTGGCTCTGGTTTTGCAGGTACCGTAGGTGTCGCTGGAATATCATTAGGTGTCGGACTATCACCATTGGCATAAACTATCAACCAGATGCCAAATAGTAGCATTACGCAAGCGACAACAGGTAATATCTGCTTAATAAAATTCTGCATCACGTAACTCCTTTATTTGGAGTGATTGGAACTTCACGCTCCTCGCGCACAGGATATTTGTCTGAAAACCATTCTACCGCACCACACCCAGTTTTATGGAATCCTGAATCGAAGAATATACACTTATGCTGATGGTCGTATCCGCTTGCTGGTCCAGAAGCACCGCTCGCCTGCCTTACGGCCCCAGTACCAACCATAACTCCCTTGCCGCACTTACATAGTATATTATGCTTGAGCGTCTTGATTTCGAACGATTGCATCCGATCTTTTTCAATGACGGCCATTATATCCTGAAGATGTTTGGGATTGACATGGTTCCAAAGGTTTTAAACTTATTACGCCAAAACGCACTCCCATCATCTCGATTGTATTGCTCTAATGGTTTTTGCCATTTTTTGTCGTCTGGTAAGTAGCCAATCCTCCGAGCAGTATCACCAGAGATGATTTGTACACCGCCAACAGCACGTTTTATATCAGTTAGAACAAATTGTGATAGTGCTATACGGACAACGCTTGCGTCTGAGTCGTCTTTCTGCAGCAACTCAATCATATCAACTTTAGCTTTGCGAGTGGTGCGATATTCATGCTCTGGATGGTAAATGCTACTATCTTGTGGTACCCAAACAGCATTTAAGCATCCTTCGCCAAACACATAATCGGCATCGGTGAACCATATCACATCTGCTTTTGTCGACTTCGCAGCAAGATTACGACCAATCGGCCTCTGATAGACAGACTGAATCGGCATATGGATAAAGTTCCATTTTATCCACGGCTTGCTAATGCTGCTAAAACACTCTAAGATATTGGTTGTCGGCTTGTCGCCAGCCGCATAAATAACAGTCATAGTGACAGGCTGGCTCTCATTCAGTATTAGAGAGCTAAGGTGGTAATTCAATAATGTTGCGTATCTCTTACCGAAGCAATGAGTGACTAATTCGATCATTTCTTATGACTGTTCCACCATTGAACCGTTCGTTCTAATCCAGTATCGAACGATGTTTCCGCATTAAAGCCGAATTCTCTACATGCCCTTTGTACATCAAGGCATCGTCGCGGCTGACCGTCTGGTTTTGTTAGGTCGTGAAAGATCTCGCCTTCAAAGCCAATAAGCTTCGCAATTTTTACGGCAAGATCATAAATTGTGATTTCGAAACCTGCTCCAATATTCACTGGCTCCGGATGATCGTACGATCTAGTCGCCATCACAAGTGCTCTAGCACAGTCTTCGACATACAGGAACTCGCGACTCGCTTTACCGCTTCCCCACATGACGACTCGACTTTCGCCTTTGTCTTTTGCTTCTTGGAACTTGCGAATTAGTGCTGGAATGACGTGCGAACTCTTTGGATCGAAATTGTCGCCCGGTCCGTATAAGTTGACCGGCAGCAAGAAGATTCCATTCATACCATATTGCTGCCGATAAGCCTGCAACATTACTAGCAACGCTTTTTTCGCAATTCCATACGGTGCGTTTGTTTCTTCTGGGTAGCCGTTCCATAAGTCTTCTTCGCAGAATGGGACCTTTGTGTGTTTCGGATATGCACAGATAGTACCGACTTGAACGAACTTTTTCAACTTGTTACGCCGGGCGTGCTCAATTAAATGCACACCCATTATCATATTATGGTAGAAAAACTTACCTGGATTCTCTCGATTCGCACCAATGCCACCGACAAGAGCTGCTAAATGCACTACAACATCAGGATTGAGGTCGCGGTACATTCTCGCAACGTTATTCTCACAAATAAGGTTGTAATCTTCGGTGCTGGGGGTCAATAGATTCTTGTCGGGGACTCCAGCAAATCGAAACATAGCCTGGACATTCTTACCGAGAAAACCACCAGCGCCTGTCACAAGAATACGATCACTTGCAAAATCGATCATCTTTTGGAGTCCCGCAAGATTTTTTCAGATCCAGCTAGTTCCATGTCGTGCTCGACCATCATTTTTACTAGCTGCTTAAAAGTAACTTTGGGCTTCCACCCCAACACTTGTCTTGCTTTCGAAGAGTCACCTAACAATAAATCGACCTCTGTCGGTCGAAAATATCGTGGGTCTATTTCGACATATTTAGTCCAATCTAAATCGAGTAGTGCAAATGTCTCTTCGACAAATTCTCGAACTGATCGCGTCTCTCCTGCGGAAATTACGTAATCGCCGGGGTCGGTGTGCTGCAGCATGAGCCACATAGCTTCAACATAGTCGCCAGCATACCCCCAATCTCTCTTTGCGTCCAAGTTGCCAAGAAATAGCTTATCTTGCAACCCAAGCTTGATGCGTGCCGCCGCACGTGTCACTTTTCTAGTAACAAATGTTTCACCACGTTTAGGACCTTCGTGATTGAATAATATCCCGTTACAAGCGAATATTCCGTAAGCTTCACGATAGTTCACAGTTTGCCAATAGGCGCATGCCTTAGCACATCCGTATGGACTGCGCGGATAAAATGGTGTCGATTCAGTCTGCGGTGTCTCAACAACCTTGCCGTACATCTCGCTGCTAGAAGCTTGATAGAATCTGATGTTCTTATCTGTCGATCTTATAGCTTCTAGCAGCCTGATCGTGCCCATAGCGATTGTTTGCGTAGTGTAGACCGGTATATCAAAGCTTACACGTACGTGGCTCTGTGCTGCTAGGTTGTATACCTCATCCGGCATCACTTCTTTAAGTAGAAATGATAATGACGAACTATCTGCCATATCGCCGTAGTGCAAGAACATCCGCGCATCTTTATTGTGCGGATCTTGATACATTGATTCAATGCGCTCGGTATTAAAGCTGCTTGAGCGGCGTATCAAGCCGTGCACTTCATAATCTTTAGAGAGAAGGAGCTCACATAGGTGAGCCCCATCCATACCGGATATACCAGTTATCAGTGCTTTCTTAGACATGATTCCTCAGCTTAGCCAGCTAAGGTCATACCACGAAGCACAAATGAACCCATTGATGGAATGGCCCTCGATCCTACGAGCCATGCGTCATTACCTGGGCCATGGGAATTCGGAGTATGGACCTCGATCTTGCCGTTGTTGACACGCAGCATATCAAGAAACACGGCGTGATGCCACCAATCGTAGCCAACATAACAACCCCATCCTTGGAGCAGAGCAGTTACGGTCTCGGCCCAAACGTCATTACCACCAAGATCCCACCATTCCTGCGGCATGTAGTTCTGCCGCTCGTCCTTATAACTCGCATTCCATTGCGATGGGCTGATTTTGTGTTGTGGCACGGTAGCTCGTGTTGCGATACCATTGGCTGATGCATATTCCAATGCTCGGTCCAAATAATAACCAGCATTCCTATAGCCAGTTAGTTCAGCGAGTGATTCTGGTGCCAGTTGTACGAATGGCTGCCCCATTGCATGACGAACCGCCATACAAGACTGGCTCAAGCTATACGCCCAGCAGAAACCCAAGCCGTTCTGGTAGTCGGCATTCGGGTCGCTCTTCCATCGTTGTCCAATGAAAGAACTAGATGCTGTCATCTGTGCTATACGATCTTTCCATTCGCTTTCTGGTATGAGCGGGACGTGCTCTGCAAAAACAGGAGCACACGCCAGATCACCAATTTGTGTTTGTCGTGGTAGTGCACCGAAAGTAAAACCGGCTGCTTCGCCTTCGGCTACAACATCAGCAAAATTATCGTCATTGATATATAAGCTCATGGTTTACCTACAGCTTTCTTCAGTGCATCCAATTTTGACGGGCATGGTATAGTGGTAACTTTACCTCCAGCCCATTTCAACGCCAAAATCGGAAGCGGTTTGTCGCCTACAGCATCAAGAAATGGTTGTGCCTCTGCTGAAGGCTTTTTGGCCTTACCTAGCACATCCTTGTCCCAGACTGCTATACCAAGCTTCTCAGCGCCAGCGAAAAGTTCTACCCATTCTTCTGACAGAGGCTTTGCGACATCAGTTTCACGTATGATGACGGCCCTCTCTGGGACACCGGACCCGAACGGAATGATGTCCGGTTTCACAATCATGGTCACGCCAATAACCATGACTAAGATGATGATAATTGGCGGTAGTATTTTCTTCGTCATTGTACCGGAACCTCCACAACAGTGCCGTCAGTCGTTGTCACTTTTGCCGTCTTCGCGGCAGTGGTTGTTGTGGCGGTCGTAGTGTCGGTCGTTTGTGCGGTCTTCCACGCTGCTATAGCACCTTGCCAGAGTGTGTCAGCGAGCACATCGCACGACTTTACGGCATCCGGAGATGCCTTTACGACATCGATCTTACTCAGTAACTCAACGTAGCCGAGATTGACAGTCAGAGTCGCTGTGTCGAGTGCAGCACTAACTATCTTTCCGCCTGTAGTCTGGCCAACTGTCGAGCTTTTACCAAATGTCACCCAAGCCCAAATAGCAAGAGCAATCAACGCAAGTACAACAACCGCACCACCAATAATTTGAATCATGGTATCACCCTCTATCAGTTAGGTTTAACCAAGTGGAAATCACTTATGATTACCACCAGCTTTCTTCCAAATTCCGAGGTTCTTCTTTTTCGCTTCGTCTTCGAATGCCTTCCAATCCTTTGGAGCTTCCGGTAGTAATTTTGCCATGCCTAATCGTACTTGTTCTGTATTCAGACATTGGCCGTATGCACTATATACCAATCCCACATACAACCGGGTTTCTACAGGTTCTACACTATGCTTACCAACACCATCACATTCGAAACATTTTATTTTCTTTGGTTGCTTCGAGTTCGACCCAATTATTTCTTTTAGTCGTTGTGACAGTACTGGGCATGGAGCATTAAGTTTCTGGCACGCCTCACACCCATCATCACCAACATGGCTCAATATTGCAGCTTCACATTGATCTACAATATCATAGCTCAATTTTAGCTTCCCAATACCATTACACTCATGACATTGTGGATCTTTCTGACAGAAATAGCATGCAACAATGCAAGAGTTTAAAATCTTGCCTGTGCCATCGCACACATCGCATTTTACAGTCTCTTGTTCACTCGACTCACCTGGCGCAGCAGAGACCGGCTTAATCGGGTTAACTAATGGCTTCTTAAAAAGACCTTGAAACGGAATGCGGATTACATTACCAGCAAGACGTTCAAGAGATGAGCGGCTTTCATCAGACAATGGTGCATTTGATGGAGCGGCAATAAACGATAAATTTATTGTTCTGGTACGTCTTCCACGAGTGCCAGCCCTGCATTCAAGACTGGTTCCGGTAAGTGCTGATGATACTGTTAATTCCTGCCATTTTAGTGGCTTCGGCTCACGATATTTGCTGCAAGCAAAATCACGACAAGAACCACCGTGGAATACCCATCCACCAAACAAGAAAATTATCAGACATGCCCAGACCTGCCATGGGATTGCTGCTATAATCTTTGCGATTACGCTGCAAATTGAGCTGAGAACAGCCATTATCCCTGTAAACATATAGCCCTCAGATAATTCAAAATTATTTACTATCTGCAAATCGCTATATATTTGCTAAGAGAGCAGTACTTTGTTAAGAGCACGCTCAAAATATGACTCACCAAGCTCGCGGTGAATATATTGATCTGCAGGATTTTTATCGATGATATCCTGCTCAACTTCTTGAAATAGTTCTCGGCTAGCTTCAACAGACAACTTGCCGCGATGGTGCTTATCACCATATTTAATATTGTATTCTACTGGTGCGGCCAACCTAAATTCGGAATCAAGATCAGAAGGAGCTTCGAAACTACCTTCATAATAGGTACCAGATGTCAACCAATCAACAGATAATGATATTAACAGTTGGCTCGCTCGAAAACGACGTCCAACAACACGCCGAAGTACCGGGAATAGCTCACGTTGAACTACTCCCGGTACTTCTGCATCGTTTTCGAAGTACAAAACTCCGCTATGGACGTAAAGATTGTACGACGAGTCACCTGGGATATCATTCCAGCTTTTTGGCATAATACTAGATTCTGTTTTCGCCAGCCTTAACGGGTTTGAGATCGCCAGCGTCCTTAACGCTGACGTCGACCTTACCGTTGGAGTCGAATCCTTCTAGTTCTTTGCCTTTGCCTTTTGGCTTCTGAGCACCCTTCTCCTTTGGCGGCTCGCGGTGATCCTGCTTTGTCGTGTCGTAGTCACTCTTCTTCGGATCAGTGATGTCCTTATCTTCCACGATCTTCTCCTCACCCTCGATTTCCTCTTCAGGTTCTGGAGTGCCGCCAGCTTCAAAGTCAGGCATCTCATCGGCAATAGCCTCCGGGGCCTCTGGTGCTTCAGGCTCAATGCCCTGGTCAGTGACGGGCTGCATTGCGTTTGGCTCGCCGCCCATTTCATCGCCGCCAATTTCATCGCCGCCCATTTCATCGCCGCCAATCGCACCAACACCAACGATATCGACCTGCGGCTCTTCGCCGCCTTCAACACCAGTATCGACTGAAACCGAAACCGATCCATCGCTACCAGCAGTAATTGTCGCTACAGCTTCCTGAAGAGCGCTGTCTTCTTCTTCGGTGATTGGGCGGAATTGCTCAATCCCTTGGGCAAGCCACTTTGAGAATGGCTTGCTATCGCCGTCCTTGAGACCAGCAGCACACAACGCACTCTCAAACAGAGCCTCTGGAATCGGGACATTCACATTGCCATCTTCGCTAAGAATGACGAACGGTTCAGCGTAATCGAGAATGAATCGAACACCGTCGAGATCACCCTTCATGCCCTTGCCGCTTTCGTCATGCTCAAGCCACACAATATTACGGCGAATGCGCGATTCGTTCTTCGGCCCTTCGCCGGTTATACCAGCGTCAGCCTCGGGCGGTGCTCCATCACCAAGTTCGGAAACACTGTTGCCGGACGGCTTCTTGCGTTCAGTCTTGTTAAGGCTTGAACGCCGTGGGTTGCGACGACGCATCAAAGTTCCGCTCTTGTACTGGTCTTCGGCAATCTGTCTGAACTGGTCAACGATATTGTCGACAGTGGCGTTGATGCGATGTTCCGGAATCCGCAGACCGGAAGCCGTAATAGCTTCCAAGGCTAGCTTGTGAGCATCGATATCTTCAAGATCGACATTCTTGGATTCAGCGAGTTTGAACATGCTAGAAACTACATCGTTCATCTCGTCGCGGAGAATAGATCGACCATAATCGATTCCCATGTTCGATGTGAAATCGACCGATTCGCCCATCGCATATGGGTCGGCGTCTTCGTCGCATTCCATCTCACATTCGTCGACCTCTTCGCCCTTGTCTTTGTCATCGCCCTTGGCTCCGTCGCCCTTGGCTCCGTCGTCCTTCTTGCCTTCTCTCTCGGCAATTTTATTCTTGAGCCAATCTTTGTCTTCAGCCATTCCAAGAGCCTTACGCGCTACACGCTCAGAAACTGGTGTCTCGGTCTTTTGCTTGCTATCGAGGTTGAGACCACCAAGCTCGTCTTCTTCCTCGTCACCAAGCCCAAGGTCGTCGAGATCTTCCTCGCCTTCCTCTTCCTCGTCACCGAGACCGAGAGCGTCGAGCTCTTCCTCACCACCTTCCTCGTCACCGAGACCCTCATCGCCGAGACCCTCATCGCCGAGATCAGCACCAAGGTCTTCAACTTCTCCACCCTCTGGGGCACCAGATGTACCACCAATTTGAATCAACGGCGAATTGATGACAATATTCGGCTGGCCAGCACCACCGGCAGCGCCAAGATCACCACCGATTTCGCTGCCAAGCTCTTCGCCTGCATCGATACCAGCATTGGTTTCTGGGCCACCTTGTGTGTCGTAATCGTTCAACGTGTCCATGGCTTCAAGCTCTTTGTGAGCTGAAGCCAACGTCTCGCGAACAAGATAAACTGTAGCGTCGTCGACTTCCGATTCAGAGAGTTTGTCAATGAGTTCATTGACCTTCTCTTGAAGCTCGACGTCTTCTTGAATCTTGGGGCTGTCACGCAGTAGCCCCAACGCTGTGCGATATGCCTTCACTTCCTCATCACGAGGAGAAAGAGCTTCGTTGAAGGTCATATTCAAGAATTTGTCGTAATCGCCGTCAAAGTCCTTCGACTTTTCGAGAACTGTCACATTCTCCAAAAGCGTCGGGTGTTGCGACTTCACGGCTGTCGCACGCCATTCCTTGACGATGGAATCGTGGTTGACCTTCAAGTTTGTGCGGTAGAACAGCGTAGCTACATCGTTGCATAGCTGTTGGTTCATGACTGCCCTGGCCGCTAGGGTGTTCTCAACAAGCGTATGGCATTCTTGACGTGTCAGCAGGCAGAATTCTTGCTGTTCTGCTAAGAAGTCCTTAATACCGGCGACCGCTTCAACGATTTTGTCGCCATCGACCAATTGAGCAATCTTGTAGACCCGCTTCTGGAATCCGTCAGATTTGTAGGCTTGTTTGGCCGACTCACGCATCTGGGTGCCGACAACTTTCCGGCATGTCCATTCACTCACCGGCAGCTTCTGGCGACGTTCGCTGTTGAAGCTGGCACTGATAACTCTGCCGTTTTCAAGTACGACAGAATCAGAAAGGCTCTCAACCAGCGCCTTTACCAGCTTCTGCTTCTGTGTGTTATCCCAGCCCTTCAAGCTCGATTCAACCTGGAGCCGACGCACAACGCCGTCGCGTGTACGAATAACACCAGATGACGGAATGGTATGCGGTGAAAATTTGTGTGCGGCGAGGTTGTTGAATGTGGTCCGCATCGCCCGTTGGTCGTTTGCTTCGATGGCATTGACCAAACCGTGGCAGTCTTGCTCAAACAATGACTGCTTTTGACCTTCTACAATCTTGACTGGACGGACGTTGGTGATGTTCACCTTGCCGCCACGCAAATGCTGATGGTCAGCGACGTAGTAGCCACCATTGTTGGTGTCTTCGATGAACAGGTTGCCCTCATTGAGAGCTGCAAGACGCCATTGGGCTCCAACACGCTGTCCGAGCTTGGTGACTAATGATTCGAACATAGCCACTTTGCTTTGGGCAGAATTGTTGATAGTCCCAAGAAACTTCCTGCTATCCAACACAAGACAATCGGCTTTAGTGGCCATGTAGTAACTCCCTATTGATTGCAAACAGCTCCGACACCCGGAGAGTTCAATTGGCTTATATAATAATGTTTGCTTTTAAGTGGGTAGGTCATCTTGGCTAATGTCAGTATCACTTTCAGTAGCTACTGACACTGGTTGACCCCTGAGAACATTCTTGATTTCAGCTATCGCTTCGAGGCGATCTTTCTCAGGCACAGACCACTCAACTAACAAACCCTCACTACTGTTTACGTCTTCAGTCAACACATCGTCGTTTTTAGGTGCAGTTCTTGTAAGCCCATCAAGCTCTTTCGATTCCAAAAGGAATTGGAATGGGTTAGAAGCCCTTTTGGCTCGCTGAGATACTTTAACCAAATTGCTGTACCGCTTTTTACGTCTGGCGTCTTTGCGTATCTCTAGAATCACCTTACGTTCGATCTTTCTGCCTTCAATCTCGAATTCCTCTTCGCCTTCCTCTTCTTCTCCACCTTCCTCGGCACTGCCCTCTTCAGCTCCAGCTCCACCAGTCTCGACATCGACATCCATATCGAAATCGTCGCCCTCTCCACCCATATCATCTAGTCCACCAGCTCCAATCCCGCCTCCCCCACCTCCGCCTTCTTCGCCTTCACCACTACCTTCAGATTCCTCTTCAGCCAATTCTTCCATCTCCTGAATTTCATCAGGAGATAGATCAGTAAATCTAGTGACTATCCATGTCTTCGGGAACCATCCAATTTCCTTCAAGTCAGCCATGACGCTAACTCTAGTTGCCCACGTTTCCATTCTGTAAAGGTCGTCGAGCGCAGAACTTGAAGCAAGTGATAAACTAAATCCCTTGATATCTTGAACCGTATACCCACGCAGTGCTAAATGGATGATTCCTATCTTCTGTAGGCTTAAAGCTATTTCCGATTGAATCCATTGGACGGCTTTAGCAAATTCTGCATCCGATTGAGCTAACGATTTCTCATTCGGCTCTCCAGCCCCTTCGCCAATACCCACCCTGGCAAAAGGAATCTTCAAGGGAGAAATCATTTTCTTCTTGAAGTATTCGATATCTGATATCTTATCCATGTTCTCGCCACCAGGGAGAACCTCAATATCAGGTCCTGAGCCGTCTGGACGCATCGGCAAGAAGAAATCGTCTTCTTGAACAATCGGCGAAAATCTCTCGTCGAATGTGCCGGTTGTAGGATTGTAGAATCGCTGCCGTTTGAAAAGTCTTGCGATACTTGCTAAATATTCCGGAATCTCTTTAGGAGGAATCATTCCTACCGGAATTTTGTATTTGCGTTTTTCTGGACCTCTCGTGATTCGATAGATGAGAGAAGCATCTTCCATTAGCCTCAATTGTTTAAATGGTTTACGAGAACCATCTATCACAGCTCGACCATATGGTGCGTAGACCGATTCGAAGTTCGTCAGACGCATATGCATGCAAGACCACGGGTGCATGAACATCGGTTCTGGATACATATCGTCTTGATAAAAGAACCCCACTAGGTCACCGAATCTTGTCTCGATGCGTGTGAAGTTGTAAATGTTCATGAACCGCAATGACGAGATGCCTGTGCGGTTTCGATCAGTAACAACTTCAAACGCAGCATCACCGAACTTACATAGATATCTTGCAGCAGGGCGTAACCATCGATCGATAAGTAGCGTATCGAAGAATAATTCCTCTAACTCTTCTTTTATTCTCCGATTAGCGGCTCTGATGATCAACCCATGCTTGTATTCTGGGTCGATAAGACTGCATTCATCAGAATAAAGATCCAATGCAAGCGATATTTCACCAGTTTGGTCCATCTGCTCATAGTCTTTATATCTCTCCAGTCGATTAATTTGAAGATTGGTCTGCTGTAAAATAGCATTCTGGCTGGAAAAGTCTAGGAAATCCCCACCGACAGCAAGTTTGTCTATTGAGGATTGGTCCTGCAGTATGCGTTCCTGCTGATAGATACGGTTAGAACGGGTAAATTCTCTGATCCGATCCCAAACTAACCAGTTAGCAGGCATAGTTACCCTAACCTATATTGAGAGCACAAGTTTTCACTGTCGTATCTTTTCATACGGATATATTTCTCGGCAGGCCAGGTAAGCCGACTATAGTGTATCTACTTCAGCCAAGCTATTTTGGGTAGTGTTCTTCAGATTCACGAAGTAATGCTGCAGGGTCAATAAGACCGTGACCACTACCTATTTGTCCGATGCTAATTGATGCTTCAGACAATAAGCAAACTATTTGATCCTTTGTAAGCGGAGCTCTACCATCATTCTTACGATCAGCAGCCATAAGTGCAACAATACCAGCAACAAAAGGACATGCCATACTAGTACCACTCAACATCGCCATACCATTTGGTGGCCAGCACGAGACAATCTTATCACCAGGCGCTACAATATCAACACGATCTCCACGCGAAGAATAACCAGCTAGACGCTTGTTGCGATCTATCGCACCGACACCGATTGTTTCAGGATATCGCGCTGGATAATTAATCGCGTCTAATACTAATCCATTGTTGCCAGCGGCGCAAACAATACACGCTTTCTGCGATGCCGCAATAATAGTATTATGTAGCAGAACACTAGATACTGGCGTACCTATGCTCATCGAGATTATATCTGCACCTTGCGTAATAGCCCAGTTGACACCATTTATGACAGCTTGATCGTAACAAGCACCATTATTGGCTACTACTTTGCCAATTAATAATTGACATTCTGGAGCAACTCCAACAACACCAAAATTGTTCTGCCGTGCGCCAACAACACCAGCACAAAATGTCCCATGTCCAAGCTTGTCTTCTACTCCGCCGCTGCCTGTAAAATCAGAAGCGCCAGCTATAGAATCGGCTAGGTCTTGATGGCGTTGTGCTATGCCGGTATCAAGGATAGCAACCTTGATGTTCCGTCCTTTAGTGATTTTCCATATATTCGGAATGCCTTCACAAGCCAGACCCCAATTCATGGTTTCTGTACTGTTATTTGCAATATATGACGGCAGACTAAATGAGCATTGTTCCATGATGTCACCTGAAATATCTTTAAGGCGACATATCAGATCTTCAAAGTATGCTTCTTATTTGATATCGGTGGCATATTTTGAGCACTAACTGGTATAGCACCAAGCTGCTCAGCAAACTTCATAATCTCGCCAGCTATACTAGCATCTGGAGTGATATGAACAAATCCCCCCATCGGTGCTAAAACAGATGCATCAACATTACTTGGATCATAGTTATCAGATATGCCAAGATCGGCCTGCATAGATTCCTGAAACGGAAGCAAACCCCCGCCAATTTGCGTTGCTGCATCATTAATACCAATGCAGGCAAGACCAAGGCTCATGACTAAATCGTCATGATTACCAGGTCCTTCTTCGGCCTCAGTCTTATCGGTATCACGTCCAGTTCTGTCTTTTTTGCGAACGTAGATTTGTAGTTGTTTTAATAATCGGCGGCTATATACCTTGTAGCCACCTTCGGGATGCAAGTAATCAACCAACGCCTTATTTAATGTTGGTTTTGAAGCTTGTCCGGTATAAAAACCGTACTCAGCTAATTTGATAGAGTTTTTTCTTGCCGTCTGGCTTGGTTTATCGTTGATATCTTTCTTCCGCCACAAGTTCGGATACATCAGATCATAACGCATATCATCTATGAACGCATCACCACCATTATTACGCTCGATTACCATTAGTGCGTTGTTATACCATCGACCGATATAATCAGCTAATAGCTTGAAATCTTTTGGATAACACCGTATCATCATCTCCGCGACTTGCTCTTGTGCATCAATATCAAGAACTTGCAGTCCAAAATAGTCGCGGCCCTTACCTGTCGCAATATCAACACCAATAGAATAACGGTGTGGCTGCTCGCCTGGGTCTATGAGACGCCTACCATCGTAAACAGGCCGTCTGCCTGGGTTGGGCTTTCTCCATACCCACAAACCTTCATCTTTATCAAGCTCCCGTTTATTACCGCCATTGAAGTTGATTTTAAGATGTTGATTTTTTACAGGATGAATATATGTCTGTGGCCCCTTAACGCGCTTGAATTCATCATTTATTATAGTCTGCAGATATGCCAAGACTTTCATATCAATGACAGTACTACCAGAGCCGACAAATTCAGCTAGGATTTCTTGCCTGAACTTCCAGGTCTCGCCGCGTTCTTGTAATTCACGATATTGGTCTTCTAGCCATGGCGACCATTTCTGCCCATATTTCTCTATTTCTTCTGGCGTCACACAATCGCGTAATCCAGCCGTAGGTGCGATGATTTTAAGATCACCGGTCATCGCATCGCGATACCGGATTTCCCAATCCATATCCCACCAGTCAATCTGAATGGGATTGAAGTTGTTAAATCCGGCAACAGCATCGGTCCAAGTGCTCCAATACCAACCACCGACGCCGCATGTCGTTGAAACGACAATAACGCTACCGCCGTGGATCAAAGTCGGCTGACCGGCTGCCCACATCACACCCATGTCTCTAATGAACGCAGCTTCGTCAATAATATTCAATGAAGACGCATTAGACCGCAACACATCTGGGTGAGATGTCAGTGACCTTATTCGTGAACCATTTGGGAATTGTATCTCGTGCTCATTTTCCTTGACAGGCTTCCATGCATCTTGCATCCATTGTGGGAGATGCCGAAAAAGGAAAAGAATGTTCTCACGGAGAAAGTTAATGGCATCTTCGTCAGTACGTGATACTATCAAAACAGTCTTATTGGAGAAGAACATAGCAAACCACAACGCAAAAGCACCAGCTATTTTGCTAGCACCGGTTTGCCGTGACTTCTTAAATATATTATATCTATGCTTCCTAAAAGCATTTAGTGCCTTCACCTGATAACTGAACGGATTTAACGGCAAAACACCAGCAGATGGATGCTTGGTCTTACCGAAATTCCGAAGAAAGAATATTGTCGACTGCTGACATCGGCGTATTACTTCGGCTTGGGTCGGTGATATATGCGACAGGAATTTAGCCATTGTCTTCCATTAACGGATCTGATGGTTGGTCTAATATTCTCTGTAGCTCTGCGTCAACACCGGTGATATTAATATTAGTCTGATTAGCGTTAGTAACGCTCTTTGTGGCAGCAAGCAGTTTCGAACGTGAGTCAAGCAGCTTTACAGCGTGTCCATTTGTATCAGCTAAAACTCCAAGCGCCTTTACAAGCGACATCGTATCTGTCTCGGCGTCTGCGTTCGCCCTAACACGAGCCAACAGGATATCAATTACAGTATCGATCTTTTTGCGGTCGCTTTTGAGATTGGCTTGGACTTCGCCATAATCGTGATCGAATTTATCAACGACCGCACGAATCTCGGTATTGGCAGGAGCAGCATCAGACGATAATGGTAGATCGGTTGGTTCTGCCGCAGCCATATCTGTGGTATTATCGCTCAGCTCCGGCTCTGGAACAGTTAGACCAGATATTGGCTCTGCAACCACATCTTCGCTATTTGCGTCGACAGTTGCGTCTGCGATTGGGTCTGGCTGCTCTAAATCAGCTAATAGCGATTGTAACTCTTCGTCCATGCCATGGACAGATTCTTCATCCATTTGAACTATTTCCTAGTGCTCAGATAATATTATCAAGACCGACAAACCAATCTTGCCATTCTTTATTCACGCCCGGCCTCTTCGCGAGCACTGCTGCAAGCCTCTTTAACGCTACTGGATCTGTTATATCCGCCAACTTAGCTTGACACTCTTCGAGCGATTTACCATGATTCGATTCGATAAACTCGATAGCTTCTCGGAATTGTTCTGGATGTGCCTTATTGCGTTTAATCTGTTTTCGCAAGGCACTTTTACCGCGTAATGTGGTAGTAGGATCATTATGGTCAGCAGGCTCATGATCTGTCTTGTCATCAACTTGCCGACCAAGGCTTGATAATTGTGGCCCAATCTTATCATGCTTCATCTGCCGCTGGACTCTCTTAGCTATACTGGTCGGGCTTGTCTCAGCTATAAATCTGTCGAAATCATCGGCTGTAATTGTCTTCTCATCAATCAGACGCAGTATATGCTTGGTCGACTCGCTAACCGATTCTTCTGACTCATCTGGCGTTTCGTCCTTTTTGATTTCTTTCTTGACTTCCTTTTCTCCCTCTTTATAGTGTTCCGCTTCATCTGGAGCGAGTTCGTGTAAGACTTTCAAAAATTCACCAGCATGCACACGCTCTTCGTCAGTAACACTCGTCAACACTTTCTTAACGAGTTCGTTGTCTGTCGCTTCAACAATTTGCATATACATCTGAGCTGCCTCATATTCAGCAGCTATAACAAATCGAATTGCCCTGACAAGTTCCTCAGTAGTTAATTTCCTACCATTCAGAGGCTCCGAAAATGGTGATGCGAAGTTTGGCATATTATTCCTCATCCTGGCAAAGGAACTGCTTCTTCAACTGTTTATCATGTTCGCTCTCATTACTCAAAGGCGAGTCTGTGAATTCATGAGAGCGAAGACGTAACATTCTAATGAAGCCGTTGACTTGAACACGTGACAATCCGGAGTGTTCTACAAGTTTCCCGATTAAACCATCATATGGTTTGTCGTCAGTCTTGATCACATAACACAATGCATCTATGCATCGCATATGATCCTTATTATGTTTGCATATTTGAGACGCCTCCGTGAAGAATCTCTTTAGACGATCCTCGTCAACTCTATTAGTACTACAGAGGTGGTCCTTGTATGCTGAAGCATTCTTCCTGTCACGGCCTTCTTTCTTCACAAAAGCCAGAATGACTGTTCGGCTTACCTGGCTCCACATATTAAAGACTTTAGAGTTACCCCTAAATAAAACTGTCACTGACCCACCGAATGTTCCTTGCTTCGGTTCTACGTCTGGATGCGAACTTAAGGCAATTCCACAATATGGACACTTTGGAGGATTCCTACCACTGCGGCCAATAACGAGCTTCTTACTACCTGGAGGACAATATTTTGGGTCGAATAGCTGGTCGAATGTAATAATACTATATTCTGACTCGGCTGGGATGTATAGCGCCGAGCTAATTGGCCTATCTGGGTTATAGCAGTTTCTGCAATGCGGCTTAGCTCTGAATTTATATAATGTACGTTCGACCTGCACCCAAGCTGTCTGAACTAAATCTCCAAAAGCAGATTCTTCTTGCCCTGGATAGATCATATGGAGATTCTGTTTCCTGATGATCTGTTTAATAAGCTCCGGAGCATGTGTCATTATCGAATCTCGTATCGCTACATCTGTACAATTCGTCCAAATATAGCGCCGTAGCTTATCTTCAACAATTTCGTTGATGAAATAATGCTTCTTTGACAGTAACCCAGGATCGTCGGGTAATACTTCCTCTACGTCATCCGACTGGAATTCTGTCAACTCATCTAAATCGGCAGCATCTAGATCATCTTCAATCAACATAACAGGGTCCTCCAAAAATTATTTACTTCTTGGAGTGTTAAAGTATTTTAAGGAGTGTATTCAAATATGCAGATCTCAAAGACGGACCATGATTGCAACAATAATTACTAATAAGACTATCCAGTTATCTAACTTAACTGCGTGGGAAGAGGAAATAATTGATGCCAGATTTAGTGCATCACGCCCGAGCGCGAGATTCATTGATGTATCTGGCGGTTCAAGTTGGGATGGCATATATCGCAAATACAACAGATCGAATCAGACATTAGCTAGGCCATTTCTCGGTGAGCTTCGTGCACTGTGTAAAGAGAAAAACTTGCAATTGGCTGTTGCCGACAGACGGCCAAAAACAAAGTACAAGCCAATCGACCAATCCCTCATCAACGAAGATTTCTTACCTGGTATCAAACTAAAACCATTCCAGATAGACGCTATAAAGACGATATACAAAACGGAAGTAGGGATTATTAATGTGTCGATGGGCGGCGGTAAGGGCGAGTTGATAGCCGGGATTTGCAAAGCTCTACCATGCCCAACGGTTATTATCGCAGAGCAAATTCAAGTCATAGAGCAACTTAAACAGCGGCTAAAGTTGCGAGACGTATGCCAAGAACCAGGATTATTTTATGCAGGGAAGATGCCATCGGGCCAGCTAATTATTATCGGGTCAATCCAATCGTTGGTTAAACCGAAACAACGTCCAGAAAAGCCGCTGCTTGAGAATTTCAAAGACAGTAAATCCGGAACAGCCCAAAAGAAATTCGAGAAAGCTTACAAGAATTACGAAGTTAAACTCAAAGGATTCCGCAGCAGATGCAAGAAAGCAGAGGCATTGCATAAACTGATCGGAACATGCGAGATGTTATTGGTCGACGAGTGCGATTTGGCCACATCTACCACATACAAGCATTTATTTAGATTCTGGTTCAACGGTCGCCGTCGATATGGTATGACCGGAACTCCATATGATGAAGATAAGCCTGTTGAGAATTTGGTCCTACAGGAGCATATGGGGTCGGTAATCTACGTCCAAAACAGAGAAGCTGTTGAAAAGACCGGCCTGACTGTTCCCATATCATACTATGCGCTAGCTTTCGGTGAAAAAGGCAACAAAGATGATGCGTCTGCTTTTGATATAGCGATCGATGAGATGATAGTTCACAATGAAGAATTTCATCGTTTCATCGCAGCACTATGTAAAAGATTCACAGACGAAGGCACATTAATATTGGTCGAGCGCGATGACCTTGGATATGCCCTTCAGAGTCTAATACCAGACTCCGAGTTCATCCATGGCAAGACGTCGAGAAAAAGAAGACCAGAAATACTACGGGATTTCGAATCACGTAAATTAAAAGTCTTAATCGGCGGCAAGAACGTCAGACGTGGGCTAGATTTAAAAGGCGGCTGCGAGAATTTAATATTGGCTACTGGTGGCAAATTGGCATCAGAATTCAAACAGCGAATAGCTAGAGCGGCTAGAGTAAATCAGAAGGGTAGTGCTAGAGTATTCGATATTTATTTCCTATGCAATAAATATCTCTATGGTCACTCAAGGAAGAGATTTAAGGCAGCTGTCGCAGCTGGTTACGCCTCAAAAGTTATTTTCAATGATTGTAGTGTCGATGGTGAGAAATTTCTCAAATCGAGGTTTCATCGACCAAAACCGAAAAAGACTAAAGACTTGCCGGGGCAGAAAAAGTTGTTTCAATAATCAAACCAGCCATCTACAATCATCTCATATATATGTAATAACTTGTCGTCGTCAGTTGCTCTGATTTGCTCGATTAGCTCACTATGGTTACAATCTATCTGGTGATATTCGTCTCTATACCAGATTATCAAATCAATTAATAATTCTTTGTCTTCAGCGGTCATTAGATCTGGCAGACGTCGCCATCGCAGAATTTCGTCCCGATGGCGTCATCCATGAAATATTTGTCGAAGTTGAGCGGCTTTAGCTTCGCATTATATGCTGCAACTTCTGCTGGTGTCGCTGGTTGATATGGCGATTGCGGAAAACCATGGTCGAGATAAGGCAGGAAACTAATACCCTTGAGTTCGTCGTCGAACTCTTCTAAGACGTATGGTAAATCCTTAGCTTCTTCTGGCCTGAACTGTATCGTGCACGATATCTGATTGTCAGCCCAATATCGTTGCATATCAACAGCATTTTTCATCTGCTGCCAAATAGAAATTTCGCACACCGATGGTATATCTAGCTCCGATACACCAAAACGCACAATGCTAGTCTTGTCGTCGGTAATGCACTTTTCAACATGATAACCGGCTTCAATGACTGCTTTTAACAATGCACTCTCACTGGAAACACGAACATTACGCCAATACGATCGCGTCGGTGCGATTGTAAAGTGGATACCAGCAGTAGCGCCGGCCAATAGTGATACCGAACCACTTGGTTTTACGCTTGTGCGTTTGAGTGATTTGCTTACACATAGCCATTCTGAGTAGATCTCGTCCCACTTGCAGATAACTTCATATCCTTTACCGCAGAAATCATTAAGCACCTTACGGCGACCAAATTTGGCGAATGCTTGAATGATACCGCTTTGCGATAATCCAATACGTCTATTGCGCAGTAGCACTGCATTTGTTTTCTTGCAATGCGTTGGCAATAATGTAACCGTCTTAGCGTACAGATAAGCGAATTTCAGTGTTCGATGATAGTCTTCTACATCTTCGTGATGAGCCGGGAAAGTTTCACATAAGCAGCAAAGCTCAGCGTCCTCAAGCGATTGCTCACCACAAGGATTTGTACCCAGTGCGCGTTTATCGATCCCTTCTTGCCTACCGTCAATCATCCGGCCATAATTCTGCACATTATCGAGCCATAAGCATCCCGGCTCTCCATTGTCAGCGATTTGTTTCGCTACGTTATGATAATCCATACCAACCGTAGCGAAAATTGAATTGTTTGAAGCCCAACGATGAGAATTTAGCTGCTCACTATAGAGAGTTTTATCCTTCATCGTCATATAATCCCAATCGGCAGGGTCGCCAAGTGCTATTTCGCTCGATCTTCGCACATTACCAGCGACAACACATCTACCAATGAAATTCATAATATCAACAATATCAACGCTAGTGAGCAGCTGGCTTTTACGCCTGAGGATATTGTGAAAATGCTTGATGACCATTTTATGCAGGTCTTGCAGTGTGCCCGGTCCACTAGCCTTACCGCCAAACCCTTTGATTTCAGATCCAGCGGGTCGAACAAAAGAATAATTGTATTTGATTACCCCAAGTTCTGGGCGATTCGTGAATGATTCGATCAACACTCGTAGTGAATCGACCCAACCCTCACGCGAATCCTCGATATCCCACTGAGTCTCTGCGTCGTGTGGCTTAGCAACTGTGATTTTATTCGCACCACGCGTATCGAAACCAACACCCACACCAAGCATTGACATATCCATAACAAAACAAAATGGCCATGCCGGATCTTCTTCGATATCCTGCGTGCTGCAAAAACCACAGTTGTTTAGAGCAGCAGATCCAGTCCTCCACATATGTGGAGTGCCCATCACCCATAAACCACGTCCTGGTGGGAGGAATTTAAAATCCCACATGCGTTGGAACATCTCTTGAGCCGACTTCTGTGCTTTTGCCCTCGTCCATGGCAACGCCATACCGCCAAAAGCTATGTTCTTCTTATCGTCATCGTCTTCTTTCTTTTTATCGTCATCGCTCTTCTTACCAGTACTGCACCACACTCGCTGGATTTCATAGCAGCCTTCGACAACCCGTTGGAGCGTGTCGGCGAACGTCTCTTTTGTGCCGTCGTCCTTCAAGCGCGAATAAGTGCGATAAAAAACAAACTCGCCGAGACCATTATACCCGAAATTTGGCTTCTTACCAGCGAATTTGGCTAAAAAGTCTGGATCAAGCTTGAACGGCAGATCGTCTTTAACAGTCTTGCGGCCATTCTTAGAGACGGGATTCTTGTATGCTTTTGCTGTTGGTTTGACAATGGTTGTCGCTGTCACAGTGTTACTCTCCAGTCATTATCTAATATTATCTTGGCTTTTGTTCGGAAATTGCCATCTTTCGTAAGATTGATGGCCAGACAGTACAGTTCTGATTCGGTCGGCAATAAAAGGCGTTCATTTGGTGCGACGATGGCGAGCTTCGCAAGAGCCTCAGTGCATGCAGTTGATGTGGCCAGATATATATCGGTGATGTCGCCATTCTTATACCACCTTACAATATTACGCAGTTTACCAAATGATTCTCTATTAAGAAACAAAGCAACTGCAGATTTACTATTACACCTAGAAACAACAAACTCGTGTGCGATGCGTAATTGCTCTGTTCTCTTATCAGCAGCAGACGTATGCTTTTGCATACGATCATAGCATACATCTGCCATATTGCCCTGAAAGAATACTGATAATCCCTTGTGCAGTAGCTTCTTCTCTTTCATATAACCAACAGCGATATTGATAAATGCTCTTGCTGTCGGCTTATCTAGTTCCCATTCGTCTATCTTCTGTGCCAGCTTTGTGACATATCTCCATTGGTATGTCTTCTGTGGATTAGTATTCTTTGGGAATGTCAACTTCACACCTTGCGCTGCGAACGCTTCTTGGCACCATTTCCACGTTCGCATTGCAGTTGTGGGAGGTTCTAGTATTTGAGTCATTTGGTCAGCCTTTTGATACCACTCCAATACAAGAAGACACTCATGGCAAAATCAGAGAAAGATGCTGTTAAGAAACCCCAAGAAGCAATTGCGGAGGAAGCACCACAAATTGACGCACGGGTAGAGTTTGAACAGCGATTTGACTTTTTTATGACTCAATTCCGCACAGTCTGCAAAGAGGCCGGAGCACCTGTTGCGATCGCTATTGTCGTCGACGCCAAGAACCCCACAACACCTTTTGTTTATAGTCACGGCCATATATACGATCAAGCATCGATCTTAGCAAGCATATTACGCGATATGAAGCGTAAGATAGTAGAGGAGGTATCAGCTTAAGCTGGTTCCTCGACGAATAATTTTGCTATTTTAGCACGCAGTGTGTCGTATGGCAGTGCGTCGTAGCATTCTAGTAGTATCCTGCATATAGGATTATGTTTATCGATTTCTAATCGATGAATAAAAAGATCTAATGATGGCGGACATCGCAGAGTAATAAACGATTGTCCCCAAGTTCTATCTATCTCGCGTATAACGGGCGAGGCCAGTAAGTCAGACTCATCACCATACGTACCACGAATCGCTCCCTCTACTGATGCTAAAACTTTATTCTTCGACGCACACAAGTATGACTTTGTAGGGTCTTGGTCGAAGACAATTAACCACATCGGTATGCTCTTACCGTTTATAGTCAACTCGTGCGATTTAGTCGGTAGAGATTCCACCGGTAGTTCGTCTTTCAATGTCATTACTATCTAGTACTACCCAATAGATTTCGATGGTGTCAGAATCTTCAAGAGCCTCAAACTTATGCCATACACCTGGTGGTACGTCAGTACACATACCACTCGTCAACACGATTTCGTCTGCAATCTCACCACTAAAAATGGTGACCTTCATCTTCCCGCGAAGAACAAAGAATCTAGAAAATTTGCAAGCGTGACAGTGCTCTGAACAATAACCGCGTGCAAGTGATACGAGCCTATTAACATCTATACCATTAAGGCAAAATATGCTCTGCGTCGTCCCCCAGCACTTACCTTGAACGGGACCGATTGGTATGTTCATGATAAATTAGATACGTGATTTCTCATAGAAGAATTTCACGTTGCGATCGCCTTCCACGATAATTTCATTTATTCCAATACCAGTTGTGTCAGTCGGGTCGGCGAGTTTATTGGTTTGGAGGATATTGTTTGCTGGGCTAAATAGATCAACATAGGAAACACCATCTACTTTCGATACAACTTCGATGATGTCTGATATGTACAACGGCTGTCCAAGGTCTCTATTATTTACGTTAAAGAACGAATCTAAAGCTGCGTTGACGTTCGTGCGAACAACCGACGCATCGGCATTCTTACTAACAACAACAGTCATATCGGTTGTGATCGATTTTATCGCACCATCTAACACACTGACAGTATCAGTCATAACATTATATCCACTAACATATGTCTGCACAGCCTGTTTCAATCCAAGGCTCGGTGTAACTAGACCGTCTGCACCATATGCAAGTATATATAACTCAACCAAATTCGCATTTAAATCGGTGCGAATGGTAGCTACACCCTTTGCGACAGATCCATATACTGGACTAGCAAAACTGCTAACAACTTGTGCGTAGTCAGAACTAGTTGTAATGCTCGCAGGTCTATCAGAAGCAAATGCTCTTACCACAAAGTCACGCGGTGCCCGCTTCTTTGCTTGGTCCATTGTCTCTCTATCAGTGCCACCAGAACTCGCAACGAGATTTCTGAATGTCACCTGCACTGGTGCAGTAGCACTTGCTGGATAGGCCGGTGTTATAGATCTAGATTCATTTATCGCATAACTGCTAATTCTACCGCGCACTCCTCCACCAACACGATAATTAATAACAATTTCTTGACCGGCCAGAGGTGCTTTGCCATTGATGTCGTCACCAAAGAGCAAATCGATTCTATCAGAATAATACGTAACATTCACAACTTCGGCATCTGCTGTATACGTTTCAAGAGGATTCGTTGTAACTAGCCATGATGACGACGAGCTACCAGTATAAACATCAACAGTTATTGGTTCTTGAAGAATGTTGGCGACTTTTATGGAAAATGCCTGATTAGATCCGCCTGGGCTAAACAATGTAGTCGGACCAGCAAAACGTCCTTCAATGCCATATCCTATAACACCACGTTTGCCAGCTGGTATAGTTAATGGACTCTTGAAATCACCAGGAGCACGAAATAACTCATAATATAACGGCTGCCCGTCTGGACCAGTAATAGTAAATCTCGCGCCTGCAGTGATATCGAGGTTTATTGTAAGTGCCGTCTGTACTGCGACTTCTATATCAACTACTGCCGGTGTTTGTGATTTAATAGTCTGGTTGATTAACGCCAAGTGCTCAATTAGAGCAGTCTCAGTTTGACATGTTGGTAAAAATGATTCATTTGAAAGCATGTCCGACCGGAGACTCAATTTCGCTACATTATTAGCCTGAGTCTCAATCAGCATCATAATGCCGCTATGTGCAACCCAGTCATTGAAGTCGTTCGGATAATATGTACGAATATACTCTATAATCGCACGTCTAGATGTATCGAAGTCTAATGCACTAAAATCAATACGACGCAGCTTAGCTGGCGGTAACATGACGTTAAACTCGTCAGGTGTTAACGGCAGTTTAAACATTGTGTTTTCTAATTCGCTCATGTCGCTGCTCCTGGCGCAGATATCGCCGTATTAAGTAAGAACTGCTCCGTTGGGCTGTAGCTCATCTTACCTGTGACTGTTACATTCAACATCAAGTCGGCAGGAACAGTTTGCAATTGTACGTCGACATCAATCAGTCGTGGCTCGTTATTAGATAGCGCATCTAAGATATTGGCACGCAAATCAGATAACACCCTATCAGTCATAGGTTCAAACACAGTAGATCGCAAAGATGTCCCAAACGATGGTCTATGCACGCGTTCGCCTGGGATCGTCAGCAATAATTGTAATACATCATTCTTAACCAATCGCAAATCAGATTGTCGCGGCAATATTCCACGATACTTATTTGGATCAGTATTAGACTTGTTTGTATTTGCAGAGGTCTGCATAGCCGACAAAAATGGCGGATTAAATCCGAAGTATGTTGCCTTCATCATCTCACCATCTGTGCTACTGCCAAAATCTTGCTTTCTAGGTCAGATGCATTAGTTGCTTGCTCGTTCGCAATAACAATTAATGCATCCATCTGCACAACGAATGCAGCTAACTTTTTCTTAAGTGAATCCAATACGGGCTGCAGCGACGGGTCTGATGAGACCAGTTGTTCAAGTGCGGCTATCGCTTTTTTCGTTTCGTTCTGATTCTTCTGATTTTCAGAAATATCCGTCTCGGTATCAATTCTAGCTTGCCTGACAACATTAAGCTCAGCATTCAAAGTGTTGAATTGGTTGTCGGCTGAATTATTTATTGCAATTATATCAGCTTGCGAGACACCAAGAGATGATAGGTCTAATATATTAGTATCATGCCGCACTTCCAATGGGTTAGAAGCCAGCATTGGTTGAAGTGTCGATTCGTCTGATACTCCAAATTCAAGAACTTGCCCAACCTCAAATTGTTTCTTTGCAGAACCGATCGCTGAAGCACTCGACAATGTATCTGTGTAGACTCGCTGACCGTCCGGCTTTGTAGTATTTATCGGCTTCCGTTGCCTATATTCAATAGCAGCAGGTAGTTGCACCTCATTCAAAGGGCCATTAGGCGGAGACGTCATACTTATAGTATATGTGACGTTCCCGTCATCCGACGCCGATTGCGGAATTGTTGAGATGTACAATGCTGTTGGGTAAGTTATGATCACGTTATATCTTTGTTGTACTCCAGATCCTTATTATATCTGGCACCACGATTGGTAGGCTGCAGCTGGGGAATATCAGACGGTATAAGGACGTCTGGTGGTTGAATTGGTATAAATGTATCATAGCCCTTCCATCGCAAGACTTTGTTTATCTTGATATAATTAGAATCTATTTCAAGCATACCACTACCACCCATTAACGTGATAGCACTATTGCTACGCATAGAAATATTTCTATTGGCATAAACTTTAGCATCTTGACCTGCTATTACTTCGACATCGCCAGCACAAACTATCTGGATCTTACCAGATTCATCATTCCTGATAACTATTTCGCGCTTGATTTCATCAAACCACCAGCAGATCTTAACAGCATCCGGTTGTTGTCTCGCTCTGCATACTGTCAGCTTCTCCTTACCAGAAAACCACAAGCCTCGATCATCAAGATCGACAAGCTCAGTCCACGGGTCATCGTCTTTACTACCATCCCTGCATTCTAACCCTTGTTGAACTCCTCGGCGTGCTGGCGGATTAACTATATCTCCCCATGGTACATTATCAGGTGCATTACCACCAGCGGTCTTGAATCTTATATATTCATTGTGGAAGTCTAACTTCATGTGGTGCGATGTTGATTCAGTGTCTCCAGCAACCAATGAATCTTCAAGAAATTCATTAGCCTTGATACCTTCCCATGGCATTGGGTATAATGGTTTCGACCCAACCATGAAATATTGCAGTTTATCATTTAGTTGGGCAGTAATTCCGAGAGGGCTACCCCATGTGGTTTGGTTCAATTCGTCACGTTCGTTGAATTCCCAATAGAATCCTCTTGGGTCTCCCTCTACCTCTTTACCTTGTGCTCCAGGAGTTCGGCGTCCCTTAATCAAGACACCACGCGCACGTGGGTTTTCCTGGGTATCGGCATGCTTCGTATCAGAGCCTCGATCATCAAGCACTAATTTAATACCATATCGAGTGACCCACCGTATCCAACGTGCATCGCCCTTCCAATATTGATTCTCTTTTTCAGTCTTCGTACCGGTTTCGTCGATCAGCTTACGCTTTACAAAATCGTCTTCAACTGGGTCGAATCCGATATCAGACATCTGGAAAAGCATACCGCCTTTTGTACGCCATTTAACCCATCGTTCATCTTTGGTGCTATCTGATATCTTACGTGGCTGGCCGTACTCTCCGTCACGTGTCTTATTCCAACCAACATCACGCATCTCGAACTTATGGCCATATCTAGTCAACGACATCATTCTACGTTGATCTGCACCAGAAGCAGCATCTTCGTTGATGAGTTTCTGCAGATATTTCCATCGTGCTATTTCCCACGCTTCGTCCTTTTCGACATCGCCATAGAATTCTCCTCCATCGGACTGTGAATTGCTAGATCCATCACTAGATATCTGCCAATGATATCCTTGGTCGCCCATTAGCAATAAATGTCCATACTTGCTTAGTCGCACCATAAACTTGCCGTCTGGATTGTTCATCTCAGGCGGCAGCGTAGTCTGTTTGTACGGTGTCTTATTACCACTGCTATCAGTGCTAGTTTGCGATTGTAATGGGTCGTTATCTGGACCTGGTGGCTGCTGCTTGTGCTCAACTGGAAAGAATCCAATAGAGCTACTTAAATCCAAATTGCCATACCGGTCAGCAAGGCCATTGCTCATCGGCCTTGAATCTTTAGGCAGATAAGCTTTATTGTAGTCTTCTGGTGCTTTGGTTACACTTCCTTCAGCATCGACTGGTAGTGGTGTTACGCCGTAGACTGCCGGATACGGATAGAATTTTCTCCTTGTCGGAGTGCAAAAACCTGTCCAAACAGGACCGTACGGATGTTGCTTCTCGAAGTCTATCCAAACCCAATCGCCGATACATGGCGATGTCCAAGAGCCAGCGCGTTTTCCGCCAAGATGGAATTGTGATACGGCCCACGGACATTCTTCAGGTTTAAGGTCCCAATCGTGCATTTCAGGGCATTTAAACCTTACCCTGTGCATATTCAGTGGGTCGTTTGTCTCTACCACTAATGCTCTATATATGCCAGGAAAACGAGCATCTAGGGGGCGCTCGCGAACGTTCAGGAACCTATCTAAAGCTACTGTAGCATTATCACTCATAACAGCTCGCCGGTCATTACTGATGGGTTCGGGGCTTTTATTGTGCTACCGGCACTCGGCCAATTTAGTGTCTCGGTAACATTATTTACAGCTATCAAGGCCCAATCAAGCGATGAATCACCATATAAGACATCTGCAATAATATCTGGCCTACCAGCATACCGTGCGTCAACCACAACTACAATTAAGCTGTCGTATATAGCAGAACTCAATGGGTTATTCCACCTACCATATGTCTCACACCCATCAAATAAAATGGGTTCGGTCTGGCTGAATCTCGAATAAGTCTGTGTCTCAGTCGCCATTACTGCCATCCTGGTAAAATGCTTCCTTGTAATTTTTCAACATTGATTTTGCTTATTACGTCTTTATCTGAATCTTTGTATTTTCCAGACAATATCTGATTGGTCTTTTCTGGATTACCACCTTTAGTCCAAGGCTGCATAGCAACTTTTATGTTCGTAATAACCGGATGCGCCTGGTAAACATTATAGCGGCCATTAACAGTAGGCACATATAATGCTTTGCCGTGTGCGATATCGATGTTGCCAAGTCGAAACGTCATCTCTTCTGCGCCACCAAGTTTCCACATTAAGAACTTAACAATAAAATTATCAACCAGTATGTTGCCTTCTTTTTTCGTATAATATCCACGCAAATTAGTAATCTGTTCTCTTACAACATCGACACCCCATCCGGCTGTAGCGCCAATGACGTATGTCCATTCTAATGACAGTTTTCTTGCACCAGAAGTTTTGTAGATAGATACAGGTTGATCGCCGGGCAACTCTACTTCATCCCAGCTACCAGTTCTATTATCAACCAAAATCTTTGGCGGGAATTGAAATTTAATCGTAGTCGTCGTGCTACCGCCCATTATGAAATGGACTGCTGATGATAGACTGACATCAATTGGTAGTAAGTTCGCTGCCATATTATTGCCAACTGTTTAATCTTGTACTAAGTTTAGATGGTGATTCTCCCATCTTCGGAAGATACGTCTGCAACAGTGTCTTGATGGCTCCAACATCGTCAATATTACCGCCGCTAATTTTTTGAACCGCTGTGGCAATAGTGTCCATGATGTCGATTTGGCGTTGCTGCATTTCCTCTTGCTTCCATCGATTCGCAACACTACCAGCTGTCTCTGTTTTAACCTGAACTGTTGATATCGTCTCTGCCATGACTTTTTTCTTGTCTGGCTCTTCGGTTGTAGCCGAAACACCGAGTTTGCTTGATAACATTTCAAGAATAGTAAATGACGTCTTTAGTGCGTCTACTTGCCCCTTGATCTTACTTTGGCCTGCTTCGATGGCGTCAGCTATTCTATCAGTAACAGCGGCGATAATTGGAATGACAAGCAGTAGATCTAAAAATGCATAAGTCATTTGTCCTTGCAACTGCCACATTACGAGCGTCACACCAAATAAACCAGAAACAATCCCTAAAACCGCTCTGTCTACCGATGACTTCAACGCATCAAAAGCATCAGTTATAGAATCGGCAAACGCTGTAATCGACCCAGCCATACCAGAAAGATTGTCAAAGCTAAACTTCGAAACCGCCTCTAATGCACGTCCAAGCGTCAATAATGATTCGCTAGCAGTAATAGTTCGTTCCGGGTCTATTTTATTTATTCCGGAAGACAGATTTCCCATTGCATATGAAAATTCGGTGCCAGTTCCCATTTCTATTAAAAACGCAGCTATACCGATAGCTGATGATTGTAATGCAGCACCGAACCTATCCAACCTGCCATCTCCAAGTAGTCCAATAGTTTCTATTGCACTACCGCTTATCAGGTACATCGCCACGCTTAAAAGTCCCATGGCAACACCAAGTGGTACAGCCGCTACAGCCATCGCCGTGGCACCGATACCTATTGTTATTGCGGCTGCAGCAAGCTCGATCCCAAATGCGACAAGTGCTAATCCAAAACCAAGCAACCCCCACGCACCTCCACTAACGTCATATAGTTCTGCAAGACCGCTTGCGACATTTTTAAACGCTAGCGAAATGATATACATCGCACCGGCAGTCATCAACGCGGCAGCTCCGAGCGCCAATAAGGCCGCAACGCCAACCCAGCCGATGGTGCCGACCGCAAGTAACGCCGCTGTTAATGGTGGCAACACTAACGTCAGCATACCCAAAACAACAACAGTAGCGGCCAAAGGGGCAATAACAGCCCATCCTAATGCGGCTACTTTCTCAAATGCAATAGCTACCATCAAGAATGCCGCGCCAATGGCGACTGCGGCGACAGCTATCGCCCACATTTTGGGGACTGATATCATAGCCATCAAGCCTTGCCATAGCGTAGCCAGAGAACCGAGAATAGGAATTAAAAATCCTAGAGTTGGGATTAAAGCAGCGACATATGAGATAGCGGCACCAATAGCTGGAATTAAAATCCACCAAGTAACAGCCAGACCGCCAGCTACAACTGCCACGCCTTTCAAAATATCCCAAAGACCTTGCCAACTAAATATTGACGACCAAACAGATCCAGTTGTATCATCAACAGCTTTACCGAGACCTAAAAAGGAAACAAAATCGAGGCTGATAATATCAGCTATCTTGTCTAACGTCCACGCAAGTACACCAAAAGCCTTAATGAGTAGATCTATAGCAGGAGCTAAAACAATCATCAGCTTGCTCCAAGCAGTCTCTATACTGCTCATAGCAATTTTGAAATGCTGAGCCAAAGAATTTGTTGCCTGGTTGAAGTCATACGCTATTAGCGCTTCGCCCTTCAAACCGGCCCGCGTTGCATCGCCAGTAGCTTTTACCGATTTTGCAATTTTGTCGTTCGCAGACGTCCAAACATCTCCAAGGTCTTTTGCTGATGATCTCTGTATCCTCAACATATTAACCATGTCGGTGCCAGTGTAGCCAAATTGTTGTCCGAGAGCATTTAACGATTTGGCAGCATACTTTGCATTTTCGCCAGTCTCAAGGTTCACATCGCCAACTATCGCACCGGCTTGCGCCATTATGTTAGATAATCCGCTTTGTGCCTTGGCTGCTTCCTGCAATTCTGGTGGTATTGTCGACAATGCTTCCGCTGATAACGAGCTATATGCCTCCAGCTGCATCGCATAGTCCACGAACGACTTTTGCATGTTTGTGGTTATTGAATTGACATCCTCTTCATTGATATTAAGTGCGTTCCCAAGTCCTCCAATAGCCACGGTAAAGTTGTTGAGTTGTTTTGTGCCCTCAACACCATAGGTGAAGCTCATCATAGCCGCATTCTTGGTTTGATCGCCTAGTATCTTAGATAATTGCTGTGCGGTCATGCCCATTTCACGCATCACACTAGTATAATGCGACAATATAGCTCTGGATTCTTTTACACCAACACCAATACCAGTCATCGAACGCTGCCAAGCACCAAGATCTTTTTGGTTGACGCCGAGTATAGTAGAAAATTCGACATTCGTCCGCACCATTTTATCTAGCTCTTCTTTATTGGTACGAACTGAAGCAGCAATACCGACATATGCCTCTAGTACTTGCTTACGCATCAAACCGTATGCATTTGTCGTAGCATTAACTTGTGCTATTATCTCTCTTTGTTGCCCATATAACCTATAATTCGCCGTGCTGAACTTAACCTCTTCATCAACGAAGCCAGCAAAAGACATTTTGGCTGCTTCGATGCCAACTATCATTTCGGCGAAATTAACTATCGTACTCTTGACTCCACCAGTAACATTAACCCAAGATGCGGCAACTTTCCCGCTCGATTCAGCACACTCTTCATTCTGTTTGTTTGCTTTATTTCCAAGTCCGAGGATAGTGCTCCAGGCGGCTGCTATCTGCGATCCGGCAGTGATATGCTGTTTTCCTCTTCCGGCTATATCGCTATCTGTTTTATTAATCGATTCCCATATACTAGCTATATGTTGACTTGTTCCTGCATATGCACCAGCTTGTGTATCTATCGGCGCTTTAGATATATCTTGGATAGAATCCATTATATCTGCTTGATGCTTCGCCTGTGCTATAGTTTCAGCAGATATAAGCTTGTTGTCTTTCAGTACTTGCGGTAGCCATTTACGTATCTTGTCAAAGTCTAAAAACGATTTCAAGCTTACTTTGGATGTCTTTGTAGTTAGCTTATCAATTTCGCCGTAATGTTTCTGTATAGCAGTAAGATCAGTCTCAAGCTTTGTTGTTGTTTTTGACATCGCCTCATTGGTGCGAGCAATTCTATCAAATTGCGTCTGCATCGATGCGAGGTCGCCATCTATTTTAGTTGTGGCGGCAGACAGATCGACACTTGAAGCAGCAATTTTTGTAAATTGTTCTTGCACGAATGTCAACGATTTGGTGACAGGCGCAGCTAATATATTCGCTACACGTTGGATACCATCTTGGATATTGTTAATAGAGCTTAAGATATCTCCAAGGCTCGCAACAGCTGGTGCCGTTTGGAGTTGAAATGCTAAATTCAAAGCATAGCTGTTGATGTCGTCTGCCATTATGTTCCCTTGCCAACAGCTGTTGCAGTTGCGTCTCTGTCTAATCTATAACAGTACAAATCTGTTACCCACGAACCAGGACGATAGATATGGCTAAACCCATAAACTATCCAATTGCCTTGGACGAAATATGGCGGACCACCGGGTAATGATGATGTCAACGAAATGTAAATCGTATCAGCGCCAAGACCTTCAGAACCCGACCATATATAATGGCCTAATACTCGAACCCTCATGCGTAATAGTGTTGAGCTTGACGATAGATAAGCTCCTCTAGCTCTACCATCAATAAAATCGCGATATTTTAATCCCATATCACCGGCAGAAAATTCTGGTATCGATGATATCCCAGTCCAACCAACTGTGTCAGTTTGCGGATCTGCTTTGTCGTTTGGTTTAGAATATGACCGCATTAGCGGTGTTGCATTACTTAACCTACCAGAACCGTCTGTTTTTGGTTTATATTTCTTGCTTGTCTGCGAATCACCAACGTAAACAACATCTTTGTTCTGCTTGAACAATGATTGGTCAAAATATTGTCCAGATATAGACGACATCCCGCTTGTGATTAATTGTTGATTCAATAGTTGTAGAGCGTTGTCGCCTATGAATTCCCATTCTAGTATGTCGCCAGGCTTAGCGTCTGCTGTCCCACCAAATCCACGCCATTCGTATGTTGCTCTATTCTGTGACTGAACGGCGGCTTGTTCTTGAATTATGATAGTGTCGCCGTCTGGGTATAAGAACCAGCGTGTTTTATTGTCGGACAAGCTCGTAGACCAATCGAGCAACGACAAAATGAATGTCTTAGGGTCCATCCTCAGCTGCCACCATCTATTAAACTCACTATCCTTTGTCTTGCCGTCGAATTTTACCTTGCACTTGTCTTTGCTATATTTCTTTATGACTTGTTTTATTACTGACGACACATTTCCCTGATAACTTCCGCCACCAGCATCACCGGCTGCGAGTAAATAAGATGGAAAATCGACAGCGAGTAATTCTATTTCAGATGCATTTTTGGTGCTTGATGGTGCCATCGTCACCAATGCATGTGATTGCTTCACGATTTTCAAATTAGTATTCCATCGAACTAGACTCTCAAGCTCTAATGGGCTGCCGGTCTCGTTACGACTGTATTGAAAGTAGTCGTTCCCGACAAAATTTCTATAAATAGTGAAGTGAGGATCAGAGAATTTCGCTCTAACCTGTTCTCCACCATTAAGCATAGCAGTGAATTCGTATTCTAGACAATTACCACCGGAGTTCGGCCATTCCTTGCCACTGGGTATATTCAGCTTGACGACAACAGCTGGGGTTGCGCCAGCTTGGACAGTGTTATCATCAACTAAACGCTTATTAGCCACATGAAACTCCTCTTTATCAATTTTGACCCCGCGAAAAGACCAGAACTATTCCTCCTATTGGACGATGACGGCAAAAGGCTTGTTCTGTTAAAACATGCTGCGATGGATAAGTCTGAAATCCCAATGATACGTGCGGCTGCGTCGACATTAGCAAGGCTACCAGTTAGGGAAAGAATGGGTTGGTTCAAGAAATTACGTTCCTGGAAGACGGCATACAGACAATTCACCAAAGCCAAAGTGACCATTCTGTCGGAATATCCCCTAAAATAGCACATTATATCTACCGCAATTTAAGAATCTTCGCTATCGTGCTATAACCTACCAGGAGCAGCACGATGGAGTATGAAGAACTAAGAAAGAAATATCAATCGTGTCAGAAATCAGCCGCCAGGATGGGAGATCTACAGGGCAGGGCTGATAATGGTGGGTTATCTCCAGAGAGATTGGTAGCATGCCGCCAAGAAATCGCCCGTTTAACAGAGGAATTGGGTGCCTATGAACATCTTTTTGCCTTGCTGGAAGATGCTGGCGACCCGGCTTGGCTGAAACTGTCGAGAGAACTTGATGCTGCCTTGAATGAATATCAAGAACCAGCTAACCTTCGCAAAATGGCGAAGGATTTCATCGGAACAATATCAATTCTAATCCTAGGAACGTGGATCGTCGACGGTCTGCGTAAGAAACAGTGAACACAATGTCATATCTGCTATTGCCGTTGTCGCCATCTGCAACCTAGCTATAGGGTTCTTGCTAGGCAAATACGACGAACGGACGAAATGGAACCAACTAATCAAAGCAAATGTTTTGCCTGTCCCAAGAGTAAAGAAATGAATCCATTAACAAGCGAAGAGATTGGTCTAATTCTCAACCTATTACAAGAGAAGTTCGGCCATGGATATAGCAGCGCCGAAGAAGGCAATGTAAAAATTGGGCAGTTGCAAGCTAAACTGTCCATTATGGCTGAAGTTGCCGCGTCATCTGGACGCTAGTTTGGATCGAGCAGTCTGGGTCTTACAACCTCACCCATACTCTTCAACCTATTCTCTAGGTATAGCTTCTGCTGTATATTGAACGGCTTCACGCTCTTCTCGAAGGTTTGTCTTATATCTGCTATGCTGGCGACCTTCACTAGGTCATTCCAGTCGTTGCTCATTGTGCCATTCGGCAATTTAACAATTGGTGGCAAGGCATAGAAGATTCTATAATTGAGCGGTTGCAGTAGTGTTGCATTATGGAATATGCTGGTAATCCCGGCTTTATCATTGTCTGGTGCGAGAATAATACCGTCTTTTGGTCCTATGAGTCGTATCTTCTTGGCTTGAGTTTCAGTCAATGAAGAACCGCCAGAAGCAACTGTCTGGTCTTCCAATGTCAGACAGTTGAAGATTGATTCAACAATTATCAAAAAACTCGCTGGCTCTACTTGATCAAACCCATAAAAGAATTGGCCTTTCGTAACGCCAATGCTTTCTGGCGGAAACATGAATTTCTTGTTTAAGCGAGATCTGCTTTGCCAATAAACCATCTCGTCGTACTCAAAGTACGGCCATACTACATTCAACCCACTATACTTGATCTTATACTTATTGATTTTCCTATTATCGACACCCCTACTTGCCAGCCAAGATAGAAGACCAGCAACTAGCTTCGGTTGTGATTCACCAAATTCAGCCGTGCCATCTGGAAGGTCGAGGGCTGCATTTTCTTTGAATTCTGGCATCAGACGTGTTCTGTGCCATTTAAACAGCGCACGAGCACCAGAAGACGCTCCCAGAACATCTTGAACGGCTTGAGAGAATGAACAGCTCCCACGTTTGTGCGTCAGATATTCTTGAACGAATCTCAAGAATGTTCTGTGATTCAGCTTTCCGCTACTTGGGTTTATCCCAGCCCAACCAGAATCACCGCGCCAGTCGTGTGCATAAGCCTTTACGACACTGATATTGAAGTGCAAACCTTCGTCGCCATCGAATGGGTTATTGATACGTAGCTCATCTCCTCCCTTCCTTGGCTTGCATTCAGGGAAGTTGTTATAGACCCAAGCAGTTATTTTCTCTGGCGGTATCGGTATGTGCATTTGATATGAAATACGACAGTAGAATTAGCTAATTATAAATGTCGTCGTAGCGTGAGCATATGTAGCAGCGCTACCATTCCATACGTAACCGGCAATGTAATAAGTTCCCTTCGGAACAAGATTACCGCTAGTATCGCGGCCATTCCATATCCAATTTGCCCATCCATTCGTAGCAGCAATAGAACCTATAGAAATCCAAATCGCATTGGTAAAATCGGCTCCCGGTGTAATACATAAGCAGACAGTATATCCTGGTTGTATACCAGAAGCATACCAAGAAACCGTGATATTAGACCCTTGAAGATAATTACCGGAAAGCGGCGCATTTAATACCCAGAATATCGATGGTATCGGCTGGCGTCTAACATCTCCTGGGTCCGTCACCTGCAATCGCCAAATACCACCGGGACCTCCAGATGGTGCAATACCTTGCGGCCCTTGCCAAGCTGAAACCCATTGACCACTACCAGCCTCTCGTGTTACTGCTGGATATGCTTGAGTGCCAATAGCACGATGTGCTAAGTTATAATTATTAAGACAGAATTCATTTGTTATTGCAGCACCAGCAGCGTTATATTCACGACCCCATAGTGCACCATCTTGTGTTATCGGATCATCGCGTTTTTCTAGGCTAGACCAAGTGGTCTCCCATACAACAATAAAATTACCGTCTTTATCGCATGCGACATCTGGATATGAGTTGTAAAGATAACCGCTTTCTCCACGAGGTGTAGTATAGCTAGTTAAGAATCCTTGATTAACAACAAATTCTCCACCTTGTGCTACACCGGCTGAATTATATCGTTTAGCGACAACAGAGATACCACCTTCTGGCCTTGGAGTAATGTAGTCTGGGCCACTAAAGTTTGGATATCTATGCCATACGACCACAAAGCTACCACCAGGAGCAACAGATACCCGTGGCGACATGAGCCCATCCCATCCGAGACGGCTACCTAGATCACAAACCCTAAACTCACCTGTGATAACATTTTGTGCAGCGTTGAATCTAATACCGTAAACTTGATATGCTGTGCCACCGACTGTCCTATCGTCATCCCATACAACAGTAAAATCACCATTATCAGCAACATCGATAGCGGGATTCGTTTTATAATTCCCTGTTGCCGTTGTATTTGGCGATACTTGAAATTGACCACTCATTGGGTTACCGCCAGCATATCGCCGTGACCCAAAAATGCGACGGCCTGGGTTATTTGTGCTGATTCTGAAATATTCCGCCCACACAACAACAAAACTCTTATCAGAACGCATGCCTATAGCCGGTTTATAATAATATGCATCAGCTAAATCATTAATGCGGAATTGACCATTATCGCCCGACACTGGATTATAAATCGGATTACCGTTTGCGTCATATGAGCGACACTGAATGCCGGTAGAAAAATCAATATCTGGCCCTTGCCAAACAACCATAAATGTACCGTCTGGTGCCATTGCTACGTCAGGAGTATGGCTTGTTTTATCGTCATATGATGGCACAACAAATGGGCTTGTGATAGCGACATTATTTGGACCGAAAACTTGCGCCATTACCACCGGCGACGATGCATTGTCTTGATTTTCCCAAACAATTACAAACTTACCATCAACACTATCTGAAACACGAGGAATGCCATATGCATGGCTGACTTCTATTGATGGCGACGGCGACGTTGAAGGAGATAATGAACGAGAAGGGGAAAGTGATACTGATGGTGAATACGACGGCGACAACAGAGAAGGAGAAGGAGAAGGAGACGGAGACAACAATGACGGCGATACTGACGGAGACCTAGACATCGAAGGCGAAGCTAATGGCGACCTGGATGTCGATGGTGATGGCGAAAGCGATTGCGATAACGGCAACCTTGACCTAGATAACGATAGAGAAGGCGAAACAGATGTTGATGGAGATAATAGCGACGGCGATGGAGACGGAGACAGCGAAGCAGACTGCCAAGACGATCTTGATGGAGATGGCGAAGCAGATGGACTTGTCGACGGCGACGGCGGAGGGGGCAACGGTGTCGGCGACGGAGGCGGTGGCGGTGGAGGAGGCGACGGCGGCAGCTTGCAATCTTCTATGAAGTCACCGAAGTACGTCAGTTTTCTCGGGCAAGTTGCAACTGCACTAAACCACATTTGAGAGATGACCGTACCGGCAGCGTTCTTTCCTTTAATTAGCCACAGTCGTTGCGTTCCCTTTGGGTGTCCGTCGACTACTACTGAGCCTGATGACGGAAAACTCCCATAGTAAGCACCATCACAACCAGAACAGCACAAATCTCTACAATATAACTCAGTCGCTACTATGCTTGTATTGTCATTTAACCATTCGAGCGTATATGGCATATCTGCCCGAACGAATGGCGTCTTGTAACCAGCAGCACGCAAATATTTATAACCAGCTACTGGAAGATTTACTGTTAATTTCTCGATATACGTTGGGCTTGTAACGTCTGTGCCAAATAGTACATCGTGTGTAACATAGCTGCCAATGTTTATCGTTGACCCAGATGAACCTAAAACAAGTCCGCCACTCCAAACCTCACCATCTTGTGGGAAATCATATCCAGCATAGTCTAATTGGCTGACATTCCAGAGGGCATATTGAGTTGTGAATATCGTATGATCTAGGTCGACCTCAAGCGGTTGTGAAGCCCATTGATTTGTTTCAAGACTAACTACAGTACACGGGAAAAATGTGTTTGCGTCGTCAAGAAAAGCACGATAGTGTTCGATACTCGGCCATCGACAAATTCGCAGCAATGCTAGAACAGAGTCTAAAGTGTCTTGATCATATGCGACTGAGATATTATCCTGGTTTAAAGACTGCAACCTTCTATCTATTCTCGATACTATACCTTTTGTGTCTGTAACAAGCAAGCTATCTACTGTGACATTGCCCCACATATTAACAAACGGCGTCCCAGGCGTTAGGCTTGCACTTACAAACCCCGTCAGCATATATCTGTTATCAAACGAAATCGGATATTGTTGTACAACAGATGCCGTTTGTTGAATTATTTGTTTTGTCTCTATCGTCATATCACGAGCCTTGTAGTACAGTAAACCAACAAGTGTATGATGGTGTCGTTTGGACACCATCATTGTTCACGGCCACGATAGTATAGCTATGAATGCCTGCCGCACGCTGGCCAATTTCAACGCTAAAGTTCACACCACCTACGCTCGTATCTGTCGTCGGAGCTGTGATAATTGGTACTCGCACACCATCGACCCATAATGACGCAGAATAAACACCCTTTTCGAGGTCATATGCGTTGAATGTTATAAGCAGATCTTGGTTAGAGTAAAGAGTGGTCTGCGACTGTCCTGCTGTCTGAAACACCGGAGTGGTGCGTTCAGATTCGGTGAATTGTGTGATAACTACATTTCGAACTGTAGCACTAGTACTAGCAGTCACCACACAATCGGTTGGCGATGCTGTGATTGTCGTTGGTATCGGCAGATTGCCATTAATATTCGTGATATATAACCTGTAGTATCTGTATGCTACTCCATTACTAAACGTAAAGTACTGAGTCCAGGCATTGATCCCTGGTGCTTCAACGCCAGTTCTGGAGTCGATAGTCGTCCAGTTCGTTCCATCATTCGATGCCTGTAAAGACCAGTCTCTTGGGAATCCGGCGTCAATGTTATAATTCTGTTCGTTTATTATCGACCCATTTACAACAGTTGTGCCGTTGTAATTCTGTTCTTGCAATGCATATTTGTTTATTGCGGTCTCATGGCCAGCACCAAAATCATATTGTATGAACCACGGGGCGACGGATGTTGCACTTATCCATCTATCTGATTCTCCTAAATTCGTACCGCTGAAAGCTTTCCACGCTGAATAATAAGTCGATCGGTACTCTGAATAATATTCACTAGTCGCACTTACAACGTTTGGTGTTGGGACTGTATCAGATACCATTGCAGTAGTGCACGTACTTACTGCTGCGTTGTCGGCACCATCAACTGAAATGCAAACGAGTTTAAGCTCTGAAATTGCGGCTTCGAGGCCACCACCAACAACGGCTGTAATGTTTAATCTATAATAACGATATGCCGTACCGTTGTTGAACGAAAAGTACGAGCTCCAAGATGCTGGTCCTGGTGCGCTGATGTTAGTGCGCGTATCGAGCGTAGTCCAGGACGTTCCGTTATTGGAACCTTGCAAACTAAAATCTTTCGGGAATCCAACAAAATTTGGTGAATTTCGCTCTTGTATAGCATACTTATTTATGACTACGCCGGTATTGAAATCATATTGCAAATAGTGTGGAAATGCCGTAGTTTGGCTTGCCCACATATCATTTTCATCAAGAGCCGTTCTGTTAAATGCTTTCCACGCAGGACAAAAGTATGATGCTTCTTCCCATGTCGTCCATGAATTACCATGAGCGAATGGGTCGAAGAGCACAGAGCCATCAGGGTTGAATAACTTATGCAGATAAGTATGGTCTGATTCGCCATTTTGTAAGCAGCTGACCATTCCACCTGCTGCTGGTCGAACTAACACACAAGCATCAAACACAGAACCACGAGGAGGTCCTTGATCCTCTAAACAAATCAAGTAAGCGCCTGGTATTGTCCTTGGGTCGATAAAACCGGCCATACGAGCAGGATCGTCTCCACCAGCCAACGCCCAGTTTATTTCATAATCTCCACCAATCCAATGATAGAAATCTGATGTTGTTGGGTCTAAATGTGTCTCGACCTGTTGTACACCATAACGATACGATTTGAACACATACATACCTAAATGTGTAGGATGATTTTCAGATCGTTCGCTATCTGCACTACACACATATGGTGCCGGTGTCGTATTCGACGTCATTAGAGCAGTACAAGTAGTCGTACTTGAATTGCCAGTGCCATTTGTCGACAGACAAACAAGTTTTATTTCGCCGATAATGACACATGGCGATGGGAATATGTCAAGTAAAACAACAGGAGGTGGTGTTAATTCAACAGAAGTAGTCGGCTCTGTCGTTGTTGTGCCAGTCTCTGTACCTGTAGATGTCTGCTCTACATATGTCACAGTCGGTGTAGTTTGTTCTGCTACTACTGGTTGAGCTGGCATATCACTTGTGTCCATACCAGGCATCGGTAGACCAGTACCTGTAATAACTCCAGTTGCACTAATAGTTTTATTGAATCGTATTGGTAGTATCTCGCTAGCGGAGATTCTGGCTTTGATAAGTCTAAAAACACACGAATCGTTATAGCAACCAGGAGTAAAAGGATGGACCGGAACTATGACTTGCTTACTAACAAAAACTAAGCTGTCTCGACTTGCTACAGATGTCGCATATGTGATTTCTGTTAGGTCATTAGTTGATAGATTGCGTTTAAAGACCAAATATCCACTAGTGGGAAAGATGTTCTTCTGGGCTGCAACATCTTTGGCTGTCGCAACAGTAGTCGGGTCCACTAAATCGCGTTCAAGTTTAATATCGTTGATATCATATGTTGGCGTTGATGTCGAGTCTATAAGCTTCTTATTCTGCAAATAAGCAAGCATCTGAGCTAGGTCGCGGCCATCAACAATACCATCTCCACTTACATCGACATAAGGCTGGTTTGTTGCCCTACTCTTTGGTAGTGTACCAGAACCGTGCGCAGTTATATAATTGACTATAGCATAATAATCATTAATATCGACCGACCCATCGCCCAATACATCAAATCGATTACCAGGGTTCTGCCATTTAGAGGAACCTAATATCACACTGCTCGTAGCGAATTTACTAACTAACGGTGTGACCTGAATCACCTCGATATAAGTCGTTAATCCGATTTTGGTAGATGGCGGCGGTATGGTCATTGTTCTCTACGATATTGTTAAAATAAACTGCTTGCTGCATCGTGTCGAACCGTCTGGTAGCATAGCGTTGATCTTATATTGATATGTCCCCTTCAAGAATTTGGTTGTATCGACCATATATCTGAATACGTATGGGTTCGAACGATACGACCCTTGTCGCAAGCCAATAGTCAAAGGTTCTTCTTCAACCAAAATCTCGCGGTTTTCTGTCTGGATGGTGATTGTTCCGGTCAACTGTGGTAAGATTGGCGCTACTAGGTTGAAGTCATAATCATATAACGGAAGTGGCATAATGCCAATCTCCAGCGGCCTCACTTCAGGCTGATTAAACTTCTGATCAAGCGGTTCGAAACCGAGTCTAACAGACGTCAGAGAATCTTGTACATCCCAGTCGTCAGCATAAACCCAGAATTTATTGCACGCTTGCAGTATCAAACCGCTTAAAGCAGGATCATTCAAGTCTGGGTATCTATTGTATCCATCTGTACCAATAATACACGCACCGGTAAAATCCACTAAGTCGCATGGGTTTGTGGGGATATAACTCCAGACATCAAAATAGACATCGGGGACTGCCGCATCTGCTGGAATATCAAGAAGCAAACGATATTCTCCAGGTAGTATTGCTCCTTCCTCGCCCTCAGTTCCACATAGGCCGTCTGGTGTAGTCCCTCTGATGTACTCAACCGGCGACGGATAATTCGGTTCCCATGGATCGACAACAATAAATGAAGCGATGAGATTTGATGGGATTATCTGAGTCTTGTAGATTTCAACCTTGCGTATCGCATACGGCGCGGTGGGGATACCGCCACGAAGGAATCGTGTGTCAAGTTGTACCGTGTTGCCACGCCGGGCAGAAATTCGTTGATATACAGCCATACTGCACCTCGTTTCAATATCTTTGCTAGGCCGAAGACCCAATAGATTATTGGTGCGGTAGGTTAGGCGTTGAGCCAGCAGCCTTGCGGTTACGCTCTTCAGCCGTTCGTTCGAGTTTATTTGCCCACCAAGCACGCTCTTCAGCAGTCATGGAATTCTGCTCAAAGAGAGAAAGTTCGCCGGTCCCACCCACCCCGCATCGCAACATGAACTGCTGCTCCATCAGCATGTTCCAGTCTTTTTCACATTGCTCGTGGGACCTGCGGGCGAAAAAAGGATTCGGTGATCGGAAGCATAGCACGATGCGTTTCACCGCAGTTCGCGCATTGCATCTCAACCATCGTTTCGATACTTGGAGTGTTCTCCTGCAGCCATTCTCTGATTACAGCAAGATCGGTAGAATGCATCTTGCTAACGATGCTCTTGATCTTGAATCTATCAGTGCTGCCCATGATATCGACAATCACAGTCTCAATATTCTGTGTCACGATATCATCTAATGTAATCTCCTCGCGGCTCCGATCAACCTGAGGCACTCTATCTCTTGGTTTAATTCTAGCCCTGTTTGATCCGCCAATTATGTTTTGAGCTTTCTTCGCTCGTTGAATCTGACTGGCATCACGAACACGCAGGAATCTGATTGATGCAGACACAGTTCTACCAACTGTCTTGCTCAAATATGGCAGGTCGATTCTGAACGGCTCTGACCCAAGAGATTCATCTGCCCAGACAATGGTATTAACCAGTTCATTCAAGTCGATGGAGTGAGTAGCGACTTGTTGACACTGCTGATTCGGACAGGTCGTAGCAAACTCGTACTCATTGCCGTGCGTAATACCACGCAGATAATACAAAAGGTAAATCTGGTCGCCGACGAGCATATCTTGGATATCGAATCCGTCAGGGAATCTGCAGCATTCCCTCAACATGTAATCGATAGACTGCCCGGTTTGAGCCAATCTCGCTGTCGCCAAAATCTTATCGATTTTGGCTGACCAAGCCTTAACCTGGACTACACCAGAAGTCCAGCCATAATATAGGCCCTTACTAGGTAATGTAGTCTCTTCCCATGGTATGAGCTGTTCTGGAGACGCCCGTGCGATGATATCGACGATATCAATATCAGACGCAGCGTTGCCGACCAGCTGTGCGATTTCTGCTGCCGGAGAATCGCCGAATGGTTTTACTTGCTGCTTAACTTCGACTTGCTTCTTGATTTCTTCGCCAGTCGAAGCAGTTTCTTCTGTACGATCGTCGAGCATAAATACCTCTGCAATCTGATAATTGGTATGCTTCTGAACTATATCTACTTCATAGAGCGGTTAGCACTAATTTGAATCAGACTCGTCAGATTCTGCCCAATCATATGATATAGTAACTTCAATAACTTTAATATCAGTACTTGTATAGGTCAAATCACCTTCCTTGACAATGCTCGGCCAACTACCACGTAAAGTCCAAGTGACATTTTTTATCCAATCTAGAGTATAAGTTGTTATCTTGCTATCTTTCTTGTATTCGGTCGGGGCTTTTAGGCCAGTAGTATGCGCCCAAACTCGCTCTCGCCAATCTTTTAATATCTTAGAAGCTTTTGTATTAGTGGTGGCACCAGGAGAATCACTAGCCAGAACAACATCGTAGAATGTTACTCTAACATCTTCCCAAGTCACCATTCCGGCATATTTATAGACGAGAGAAGAACCATCTACGGTATCTTTACTTATGCTGAAAGTTGGCATAGTAGCATCTTTAGCTAATAATGCCATTGTATTGCCTGGATCTTCAAATAAGCTGTCGATTTCCCATGTATAATTATAAACCGGCTTTAGGTTAGACGCCGAACGCCCATCACCAACACCATTAACATTAAAGCCGGGCATTATTTGTTCTCTTGTAGGTTCTCTTCCTTTGATTTGTCCATCTCTAATGTAAAAGTGACTTCGCTTATCTTCGATGAAGTATAATCTAATTCATCAGGAGTCACCTTGGATGGCCAGCATCCATACATAGTATAACGATATATCGCAGTTCCCTCGCCATTCAACATTTCAAGCGTACAGGTCTGCTTCGTCAGACTAATCACAGATTTATCAATATTGATGACCTTAGTTGACCACCATTTGTAAATCTGGAAGGCTGCGTCGGTATTTGTTATGACATGATAAAAACTAATATCTATTGGCAGCCATTTCTGCTTACCAGGGAACCATAAGACATCTTGGCCGTGGTGCAGTTGTGCTCTATCGAACTCAATCTTTGGTCTGCCTGCCTTATGGGCATAAAGTAATATATCCTTAATAGCATCAAGAGTGGCGAATTTCCAACGATGCTGGCGTGCTGTCTCGACAGCAGCCCCAGGCTGTTGTGCTTGATTTTTCTCACCAATGTTGAATCCGGGCACTTGTATCGCCGATCAAGTATAGAGGAAAACATCGTCGAACAACTACTTTAGGTTTGATATGAATGATATATATACGAAGAAGGCCAGCAATTGCTGGCCTTCTATTATTCAAAAGACGACAAACTAGGATTTGATGGCCCGGTCATATCTCAACGTGCATTCGCACGTAGCGATATCTGTCGCTGTATAATCCAAATCGCCCCAATTGACTTCCTTCGGCCACGCATTACACATGACCCACGTTTCTGTGGTGTTGCCGGAAGCACCAATCATCTCCAACGTCGCCTGCTGCTTGTATGCAGACGGGGCGTAAACGGTGGCTGTCGGCAAATCGACAACGGTGTGGAGCCATTGGTAGATTGTATCCGATACGTCTGGGTTCTGCTCGACGTCATACCATTTCATGCTGACCGGTTCCCAGGTCTGCTTACCGGCGAAGTAAGCCACTTCCTGGTCGTGGTGCATTTCTGGTTCTGCGAACTTGAAATTCGGTCGAGATGCCGATTGGAGAACCAACAACGCAGCGGGGTTCACTGCTCCGAGTGTTCGGAAAACCCAGCGATGCTTTCGGCGAGTTTCCAAGTTGGCAGCAGGTCCGTTACCAGTTCCACAAATATTGAATCCGGGCATCTTAGTCTCCTTCGTCAAGGCAACAATCAATTGCCGATATCTTATGTTTGATGTGTAGTAGGATTCTCGATACGAAGAGGGCCAGCTTTCGCTGGCCCTCCCGTCGCATCGTATGACTATCGGCCACTCACCACAACTCCACCCGCTGCCAAGACTTCTTCGGAACTGAAGGATGCCGAAGATTGCATGACAACCAAGTTGAGGACGATGAATTCAATCGCACGGGTCGGCTTAATGAAGACCGATACCCATAATTGGTTCATGTCACGTCGTTGTGGGGTGTTGTTCGACTCGTCGCATACCACGTTGTAGGCATCCAATCCACGCCGAGCTTGAATGTCGGCCATGAATGGATTGATGAGCGTTCGCACCTGTGCCCAAGTCGTAGAATCATTCGGCTCGAACACAAACGCCCGCAATATCTGTACCAAGTTCTTCTTGAGATAGATCAGCAGCATCCGCACATTAACACGGTCGAGAGCCGTCTCTGTACGTTGCAGCGTCCTCTGGCCGAAGACCACGATACCATCCTTCGGGAACGACACCAATGGATTAACGGCATTGCCGCTACCATACAACAAATCACGCTCGCCTTGACTCGGGTTGTATTCAACCGCAAGAGGTGTAAGTAAAACACCACGGTTGATACCGGCAGGTGCCATCCACTGGTCGGCAACTCTCGAAGTTCGAGCAAAAACCGAGCCAACATGACCGGATGGCGGAACCCAAATATTCTGCTTGCTGAACTGGTCGTAAACCTCAAGCCAGCCCCAGTACAACGCACCATAGCTGCTGTTGATTGCGTGTGACAGATCAGAGAGCAGCATGCCGTTATGCCAGTCGACAACTTGTTGCGGTCGGAGCCCGAACGGAGGATCAACCAAATAAAGTACGTCGCCACGGCTTTCGCATAACTGCAGCCCTTGACCGATCACCGCACCTGATGTCATTCCTGGGATGATAAGCAGGTTGATGTCGTATGTTTCGGAGTTCTGCACTCCGTACATGCCGCTCGAATCTTGCGGGTTTCCAATGATAGCGGCATCGAGTTCGCTCGAAAATGCCGGATCGACTGGAATACCATTGGCACCGCCGCTAAACGCATGGCTCGTAAGCTGTGCGGGTTGTCTTACTTCGTATGTGCTCGGATCAAGCTCGTCGTTGTTTAAGAACGCCGGGCGGTCTTCCCAGTTCACATAGTCGTCGCCGCTAGCACCACCATATGAAGTACCAGGATTCAAGACATTTCCGATATATCTGTCATCGGTTTTATCGAAGCTGATATTCTGGATGTTGTCCGCAACAGCACCATTGGGGTCTGTAACAACCAACTGATACCGTGCAGCGGCATTGCCAGCAATCTGCGTCTGTAACGATAGCGTCAGAGTGTAGCCATCAAGCCACGTTCCGGCGCTTGTCGCCACAAACCAACCGACGATGTTCTGAAAGTACGCGGCATCCAAGGCACAATCGGGACCACTTGGGTCCAACTCACATGACAACGGAACGGAAGGCGTGATCTCTCCGGTCGCTGGCAGTGAAACGCGGCTGTCGTAGAATCCTCGATAAGCCTTTGTATATGGCGAAAGGATGCCAAGCTCTTCTGCAAACATCAGCGTCTTGAGGTTCGAGTAGCTCGCCTTCAATTGGAGTTGATCCAATCGATGCGTATCTGACGTCACAATAACCACATGCTGGATGCTTCCAGGAGCAGTGATAGCAAATGACGTAAAGTACGTATCGCCAGCGTAGGTTCCGTTGCCATTAATCGCAGCAGCGATCGTTGCAGCAGACAAATTCGTACCGACCGGGATCGTGAAGGCGATACTAGTCGTCGCACTTCTATCTGCCGGGATGATATCGATGGCGACTCGGTTGCTCTGGCTGTTGATGAAGAATGGCTCGGCATCCGTCCCAATCAAGAAGCTACGTGGAATATCGTAGACGTACTGGTCTGTTCCGACTTCCTTTGCGAAAGCACACGAGCCAATGAGTTGGATTCGATGTCCTGCGACCTTCGTACGAAGTTCAGGATATTCTGCTCCGTCGATTGTATCGACAACCGCGACGTAATCCTCGACAGCAACAAGCAAGTTGATCGCATCGATAAGGTCGGTTGCTGTCGTATAGGATGCAACCGGCATTATGTACGGATTTCCCGCACCTTCAACTTCAACCTCGAATGCACGATTGTACGGCTTGGCGGTGAAAGAAAATACGTCGTTTGTGTCAAGTCGCCCACTTGTGACCTTGATGTTACAAACGAGTCCTTCGCCGACTTCGATATTGGTGCTGGTACCGGGCACCTTCTCAGATAATACACCGCTCGCCATCAAGGCGCTGTCTCGGCTGCGGAACAGTTGGAACGTAGCGCCGCTAATAGCAAATCCTGAATCTGGCCTGCCAGTGATGAACAAGGAGAAACTGTCATCCAAGCATCCGGTGTAACCGTCGCTCAAATCAGTCTCACCGTCAAACTGCAGCGTTGCGTCTGTCGGCCCCTCAGTAATCGAGACACTGACGTCAGTAAAGGAGATATTCTCGACACCGGCGTCATGGAACACAACAGGGGATGTTGCTGATACAGCCCTCAATTGCAACTTGCCGTAATCGATTCCAGTGAAAACCGGAATCCGGTTCCATCCATTGAGTCGGTTGCCCGATGTGTCGATGCAGATGTCGTCCAGCTCTGCCGGTTGGCCATCCTGGCATTCGATGCCAACTCTGATGACGTATGCCTGATTGCTCTCTTCCAGGTACGCGAGCACTGCATACATCAAATAGCTCTCGACAAACGGCTCACCGAAGATGTCGATTGCCTGTTGTGCACCTGTCACAAAGGTAGGAGTGTTCATAGGACCTTTTTTGGCAGTCCCTACAAACGCCGCACGGAGTGGTCCGGCATTGCCAGTGACTGCACTAAGGTCTATTTCCCTTGGATAAACACCAGGGCTCAAATATGTGGGCATTGTCTAATCTCCGTTGTCGAGTACCAAACTATCATAGATTTGCCGACAACCAGGGGCGACGGAGCAAATCACAATTTCTCTCTACCAGCCTCTAGCACAATAAAGCTAGTAGTCGTCCTAAAGTATATTTAGCTCGATATCTATAGCAACCCACAGAACATCATATTATTCGGCAAGACCAGTTAACGAGGCATTGGGGTTTTTTCGCTGTCGTGCAGAATTCTTATCATACGCTTCGTTGTCAGATTGGTTATCTGCGAATCGTTCAAGAAATTCTTTGGCAGCCTGACCGTCTTACCTGGTCGTAGGTAGATCGTCTGTTCGTGCAAAAAGAAATCGCCTCCAGGCGGTCTGACAGATATCGGTATCATCTGACGACTGGAATTATAGATCTGCACGACGAAACTGGGTTCCTTGGTAGATTGTCTCATAAACTAACCTTGCTTATGGGGCTGATTACAGCAACGAGATTATCTACATCTTAAATATTGTATCTACACATTCCAGCCGCCAGATGCCGGGCTAGAAAATAGCCTTGTCGTATCGCCACGACCAACAGATAGCAATTGGTTCGTACCGAATTCTCTAACTACACTGGCATGACCAAGTACAGTGGGCACTATAAGCTCTGGTAGAGGCAGCCAAGCTTCGGCGGTCATAGAAAACTCATATCGCGTTTTAGCCTTCTGATCAAAGCCAGCCTCTTTCTCACTAGTATCAGCTGATCCCTCGAATCTCAGCTGTACACTTCCCTGAAGATGCTGGTCGCTCATCACAAATTCTGCCAGAGGATTAAATCGCGTCAGAATTTGTTCAAGTGCATTATCAGCATCCCTTTTCCACGAAGCCCACACAGTCATAGTATACTTAACCAGAAACGGAACAGGGCGTCTTATTAGTGCAACTCGATCCATACGACTACTCGTATATCTGCGAGCCATAGTTAATACTGGAGAGCTGAACTTCTGTGGATTGAACTCGTGGCTCAACCTACTAATAGAAGCAACTGGAAACTTAACTCTACCATCCTTCAATTGATCACGCCATATAAGTATGCTCTTATCACCACCGGCTATCTTAACCCTCATAAATCGGTAGGAGTCCTTAGTTGGAATTCTAATACCAGACCAATATGTCTTCATAGCTTCATCTAGCGCATGAAAACCGGGCATTAGAAATTCTTGGACGAATTCTGGCTGTGTCCCTAATGGCTCACCATATATCTTACTTCTGCCGCCTTGAACATCACTGCTTTGTGCGACAGCTATTGGCACTAAATCTATCTGCGGCTTTAATTCTGGCCCAGGAACAGGGCGAGATGTCTTCACCTGCTCAAGAACATCAGGAGTAAACTCGTAGACAGCCATTATTTGCCACCTTTATTTAGGAACGCCACTAAAGTACCAGGAACTGGACCAACACAAAAACCAGATGTTGTGGCACCAATGCGATCCATTAAATCTTTGAACTCTTCTATTATCGTATTGCGCTCTAGCTCATCAACCCAATCTTCAATCTTCAGTGAAATAACAGACCCAGAACGTGTTTGGTCTATCGACACACTTACAGTGTCTTTTGACCCAAGGTGCATCAGCTCCTTACGGATATTATCACGAAAAGCATTACCTATCATACCAGCACGTTTATTTAGATCAAGGCCAATTTGGCCAATTAGCTCTCTGGCGTCGGTGAACTTTTTCATTATCCATCGACCTCATCCGTATATTCATCGCTACTAACGGCGATATCTTGTGCTGGGCGGAGGTTGACATCGCCAACAATCAGAGTCGTAACACATTTTAGATATAGCCAAGTATATCTAAAATTGCCTATCTCAGAGGCATTATCAATCATGAAATATTTTGGTTTCTGTTGTGATTGTGAATCGAATGGTAGCTCTATAAGATCACCAGGGCGGAATAATCTATTCGGCGCAGCTTCAACAACTTGTTCTAATGCAAATATGATCTCTTGTTTATTTGGACAATCGACACCCCACAACGTTAACTCATATTCCATAGGATTCGGGACGAAGAATCCTTTGAGAGTTATCGGGTTCCAATATGTTGGGTCGGCGTCTTCGTCGAATGTCTTATCATGGTCCATGTTGTCCGTCCTAGTATGAATCCGGACAATGGCACCGTTTACTTGAATCATCTCCGTTGCAAGTTTTTTGGCTAGTCCTATATCTGATACATCTACATCATGAACCTGAAACAGCGGATTAAACTGCTCAACATCGCTACGGAAATCGACCTGTAAGCCGGTCGGCCCCTGTTCATCAATAGAGCTAAAACTATGGATCATGTCTTATTCACATAGACAAAGGAATGTCATCTGATGGAAGCGGGCTATCTCGTGGATCGTTTCCATAGTAGTATGGCCCAAACAGAAGTGATGGAGCAATGCCAAAAACTTTTCCCTCTGGAACATAGCACTTCACAGGTGGTGGCATCTGTTGTTGGAAATCCTTCGCAGGACACCATCCTTGGTCTAGTACTGCACAGTCTGGCGGTTGCGGTTCGCCACTGTCACCGTCGTCAGCTAAACTTCGAAGGATTGCGTAATAATCTGGCATAGGAGTGCACGGGCACTCAACATAATATGGCGGTAGAACGAACCATTTTTGTGTTGACCCGTTAGATTGCCCAGCATTCCACTGCCATTCAACTGTCGATCCAGGAATTGCAGCCAATGCGACGGATAATTTCACATATGCACTCTTACATCTGTGCATCCAAGAAAGGCTAGTAGTGGTGAATGATGCTTCAGGCTCGCAGCCGGGAACAGCAACACTGTCTGCACCAACCACTTCGAGCTTGTTAGCTATATAAATTTGTCGCATGGTAGCCTTACCTCGCTACCATATATTTCAACTAGAACGCATTCTTTCTTCAAGCCTGTCTGCCATAGCGTTGATTTTAGCAGTTAGTCTGTCGACACGGCCATAATCCGCATCGAATATTCCAAAGAATTCCTCGACATTAGATGCCATGCCAAGTAGTTTGAAACTTGAGGCGGCAAAATCGAAAGCATCTGCTGGGCCGAACGATGTTATGAGATGCTGCTTCAACTGCTTCGGGTTCATTGTGTCACGATGTGCCCACGTCACAACAGTATCGGACAACCACCCAGATCGTAAAAAGGATTTGTCAAATGGTTCTAATTCTAAAACAATGAGGTCTTGAACATTATTACTGAGAAAACTTTCTAAATGCGATTTAACCCAGCTTGCTGGCCTCGTTGAATTAATTTTAAATTTCCCAACCATATAGTCGGCGACCGGCTCCTCGCTTTCACCTATATGGCCAGCGGACAGAGATCCGCGTAAATTGCTATTCTGGATTAGCTGGTCTGCTTTACTCTTGATATCTTTTAACCTAGCGATAGCCTCTCCCAAAGACCCGGTTACAAAGAAATCATCAATACCTAAAATCCCGGCCAGGTTATTCTTCCCTGTCTGACTTATATCACTCGGGATTTGAATTCTAACGCGATCATCGTCTTCGATAGTTACCATTATCGTCTGCGATTCTGGCGTTAGGGCGTTCTGGCCAGCTTCTATATAGACGATAGCGTCGTCGGTCGACTCTTCTGCTGGCTTCATCGTCGGCTTGCGAAACCCAAGATTTCGAAGGGCAGCCATCAATTTGTCGGCTAATGAATTCTTGATTATAGCAATATTGCCAAGCTCAGATGCAGCAATGCCCTCTGATAACATATGCAATTTCATATATCACCAAGTCTCTTTTGTTTTGGCTTCTCAGCACAATCTTTACATCCACATATAGCGTATTGGCTGATCATACCGTTCCTTTTACCATATAAGAAACATGCATGTTTGACTCTATTATGATTTTCATCTACCATTATATGAGCGATTTCGTTTATCTGACCTCTGCTGTAAATCCCACTAGACTGCTTTGTTATCAATATACGTGCCCTAGCCAAAGCCTCTTGTCTCGGCATACCGGTAATATTCTCTGATAGCTGTCGCAGTTGCATTATTGCTTACTCTTGAAGAATGCATTGACACCACTGACCGCAGCCGAACTAACAAAGAAAATCAGCAAAGTCAGAAACGTCTTTGATGTTATCTCAGGATCAATATTTGTCCAAATCATAGCCAAGCCAAGCAATGCACTAATGACGATTGTGATGATGCAAATTGCAAAACACACCTTGTTCAACGGGCTCATAGTATACCTCGTTATGCTTTCCAAATTGGCATAGGCTCTCCAAGATGGATAGCCTTTTCTATAATCGCAGCCTTTTCTTCTTTTCCTTCTGCCGCCAACGCTTCACCGTCTAATGCTAAACTGCCACCGTCAGGCATCGGTATACCAGCAATCTTGCGGCGAGCAGCACCGACCATTATCTTGGTCTCGGCAAGCAACATCTCTGAAGCCAAAAGACGAGCTTGCGGGCTACGGAAGTGCGTAATGGTCGGATAATACAAAACAGTTACCGGGAAAGCGCCTTTTGGCGTGGGGTATAATCTGATTAGCTGATTACCAGGACCATCACCACCCTCGTTTAACACATCCCAATGTCCGATGGTTCCAAGAATCTGTTGTGAAGATCTACGATAAGCTTGCAACAGATAATAATCAGTGAGGATATTTTGAACACCTGAGATATTGCCGATGTTAAACAGGAAGCTCTCGGCACCGAATACGTCATCGATACGTGTCGTCACTGGGTCCCACTGCACTTCTTGAATCCAATAAGCGTCATCTGGCATCGGGTACGTTGGTACTAGTGGTTCCGTATAAAAGAGAGCCAGTTTCTGCTCACGCGGAAAGTACCCAGCGATGAAATCGCAAGTGACACGTAAGGCTATTTCGAACTGAGCTTCCGTCACTTCGACAGCAACAGCCGGATGCCCAAGTTGAGCAAGAACATATGCCTTCATTGGGTTTGGGTTCAGTTTAATAACCACCGGCAAATCATTCGGTCCGATAATAGCCATATGCACAACTCCTCTGAGATATATTTAAACTAAGACACTCGCTCTCGATGAGTCGTATATCTATAATCTATCTACAATCAAGATGGGAAAGTGATCCCAGCATCACCATAAGTGATGTTCTTATAGACAAGTCTGAATACTTCAGGATGTCCACCTGAATCGTCGGTAATCAAGGCAGCTGCATTGTTCAAAGCGAGCTTAAGCGCTGAAACTTCTGCAGTCACGGTCGCTGTCGGATATCCACTAGCACCGTCCCATAAGCGAGCACCCCTTGGGCCGGTTAATACTTCGTTGGAATGGATTAACGTAATTGGACCAACCGGTTGATCGCTCGGGTTACTGCTTACAGTATAAAACCCTTCGACCATCAATAGAGACGGATTATTTCCGATTTGCGGACGCACACCCATCCCGTTCGCAATACTCCCAAATTGTGCGCTCAATTGATTCTGACCGCCTTCCGGGTCAGGCATTGTGATTTGCGGGACGAGCTTCAATTCCCCGTAAAGTTGGATACCCAGCCGCTGCAGGTCTCGGATATAATCCCATTTACTCCTGCCACGTGCTGGGACAGTTCGAAAGTAGGCTGTGAATGGAACTAATGCTGACATATCAAATCTCCGATCTGCTGGATTACAAATTATTTTTGGCGAGCAAACCTTCTCTTGGATACGTATTTTAAACAAGAACTCTTACAAGGAGAACAGATGACCCGCGATGAAATCAGAGCAGAATCTTTTGGCAGAATTACTGCGGCTCTGAATGAAGTCTTTCCCGGTATCTCATCAAAGGCGGATGGTGATTTCTTGAGTTTCGACGGGGAAGCAGTTAAAATCGAGATGTCTACATGCGATGCGTATGAGGGATATTTCGACATCACAAACGACGAAGGTAGTTTGGGCACACTATGGGGTGTAAAACCTGTCGCCAACGTTCTGATCAGGGCGATTTGTGATGTTAGAAAACAGAAAGTATTAAGCACTCTTCGGTGAATAGCTAATAAGATGCCTAAGCATCCATGTTGCAAGAGTCTCGCCACGGCGAGATTTCTTCTTCATAGCTTCGATAAATTTGTCATTGCCTGCGTTTCTTTTGAATAAGTCGTTGGCATATTCATCCCATTCAGCTGCATTTTCTGGGGTTTTTAAATCCTTGATCTCGTCTGCGATTAGATCTTGCTTATCTTGATTTTGTTCTCTCCCCCATATAACAAATAATCTTTCAATCTCGTCACGCAACTTCTGACCAGTTAGTGTCGTGTCGCCAAGTAGTGCTTCTGATAGTGCTCTGTCGAAATATCGCATGCTAATAGTCCTTTCGAACTATTTTTGGATACAACAACAGCGGCTTTTGAGGGCCGCTGTTGTTGCTGTCGGGTTCATAATGCCAATGACGGCACTAGGCGCTGACTGGCGGAACGATCGTGTCGCTTCGCAGATCGCCCTGGATGTCTCGGCTGAGCGAGGCATGGACGTTCGCCAAGAACTTGTCGCTTCCAATTTGGAAGGCGAAATCGACGCCAGGCAGATTCTCCTGGGCGGTCGCGAAGGTCTTGACTTGGTACAGACCCACAACGATCGGGAAACCGCGACCAGCGCCGAAGCGAGCTTCGCCGCAGTAGGGGCTGAAATCCTGGAGAGTAGTATCTCTGGTCAGCACGCCGACCAAGATCTCTTCACCAGGAACGCTCATGATCAGCGGACGCAACCGCTTGGTCAGAGCCGCAACAGCCTCATGTCGCAGAGCCTTCCGATAGGCCCGTACATTGCGATAAACACTAATGGACGTGTTGGCTGGTTGTGCACTCATGTGTCAAACTCCTAAAAGAATTTGGTTTTGTGTATTTAACTATTCGTTCTCT
>Ga0172381_10000330_pt1 | contig 57690 bp, 34 predicted proteins | sample Leawel6488metaG_FD_119754 | JGI IMG/M metagenome (GOLD analysis project Ga0172381, IMG submission 119754) | Leachate microbial communities from a municipal landfill in Southern Ontario, Canada - Leachate well 64-88 metaG | ecosystem: Engineered > Solid waste > Landfill > Unclassified | place... | reverse complement strand
CCGTTCATGTTATAAATGGCCACGTAAGCCACAGGCGGATCGTTGCCCTGATTCAGCTCCAAAATGATATAATCGGTTGTCGGATTGGGATATATCTTTATCCATTGGCTTTGGGGGTTTTCATCCATTGACAGGAGTCCCTTCGCGGGATTTTCGACCAACTGGTTGGCCATGGAGCCGCAATAGGCCGAGGTGGTGGTGATATGGGCATCAAGATAACCGCCACTGTTGACCCTTACACCGTCAAGCAGCAATATTTTGTTCCCGGCCACCAGGGTAACATTCCCGCCGTTTTCAATAAGGAAAGCGGCCCCGCTCCCGGCAACCGTCAAAACCTGGGTGGCGTCATAACAGACAGCCGTCCCGTTCGGGATGTCAATATTTGCCAATTGCTGATTTGCCGGCGTTGTCGAGCTCTTCAATCCCGTAAAGGAGCCAAATGATGTTATCCCATTGGCCGAGAGCAGATGCGATGTGGCATTGGTCAACGCGTAAGTCGTCCATGGCAAGGGATTTACCCTGGTGCACGAAAGTTTGCTTTCGTCCCTCATTACATCCTCGGCTATGTATTGAAAGGCCGCGTTGCAACTCAATCCCGTTATGCCCGACTGGCTGATGGCCCAATAACGTTTTAGATAATTTCCCGTGATATCGCCGTCAGGATATTTGTCATTGACAAGTTTTACCCCTACATAATTTCCAGCAGCGAATGTCCCGCCAGTGAAAGTCAGGGTAACGGGGGAATATTCCGGCGTTCCTGTATCATCACCAACTGGAAATGTAAATATACCGGCGAACCCCGCGGCGAACTCTTTACGCAGCTCACCGCTCCCGGTCACAATGATCATCGCGGCGGATGATGGCGTCCCGGTAATGGTTGCCGATGGCCCTAACAGCAGGTTATTGCCGCCAAGCGTAACTTTACCATTAACGAGGGCAAGAATGCCGTTCACAACGGTATTCCCCCCCACAATGACGCCGGCAACATTGTTAATCGTGAGGCCAGCCATGACATTCCGTCCGCTGATTGTCTGTGCGGTCGCCCCGGAAAGTTCGGCGGCGCCCGGGCCGATTGGATTTGCAGAAGGGTTCTCGTTGGTAAGGTCCTTTTTCAGGATTACCGTTCCCGCGTTGGAGAGGGTAGCCCCGCTTTTGATAACAAGGCTTTCGGAGGAGACCAGGGTGGTCCCTGCTAATACCTTGAGCGTTGTGCCACTGGTTATTACATTATCTGCTTTGGCCGGGGAAATCCCGGGTAAAATCAAAAAAGCAGAGAAAATCGCTGGCACAAATAAGTTGCCGTAGCCCCCTAAGAAAGTAAATTGATGGTTCATGGTATTTTATTTTAGCCTCAAATATAGATATAATTTATCAAAAACCTAACTTTCAGCAAAATTCAAACCTTCCTGGTTTTTGTCAGCGACTATATTTACGGTTATATAACAAGTTCCAAATCTATTAAGATCAAACCTGGAAGGTTTTTCGGAGCGCGAAGGCTTGAATATATCATATTCAATTATTTAAAATTTTGCGCCTTAGCGACTTGGCGGTGAAAAGCCGGATCCCGGCAAACCAAACCGAATTAAATCCCCGACCATTTGTAAACAGGTAAAATATTCATTATTTTTACCCTCTCATCATGGGCCTGCACCGAAAACTACTTTTCAGGACAAGCTCATTTATAAAAAACATATATGGAATTTCCGGATCTTGTTCAGCTTTATAACAATATGCCCCTGGGTGTGTTTTTCCTGGATGCAGAACATGTTATTACAGATATTAATCCCGCAGCCTGTCATATATTGGGATTGACTTCCGGTCAGGTTGTCGGGCATCCGATCGCGGATCCGCTATGGGTTTCGGTTTATGAAGATGGGACCGATTTTCCGGTCAATCAGCATCCGGCTGTAGTGGCCCTCCGCGAAGGTAACCCTGTTCAAAACACCATTATGGGGGTTTACAACCAAGTCCTGGAAAATTATTCCTGGATCATGGTCGATGCCTTTCCTCAATATGCCGAAGGCCATACCAATCCCCGCGGGGCGATGTGTATCATGGAAGAAATCACGAAACTGAAACAGGTCGCAGATGATCTGATACAAAGCAATGAACGTTTTTATCTGACATTTGAGGAAGGGCCCCTTCCAATGACATTCCTTGGATCCGATTTCCGGTTTATAAAAACCAATGCCCCCTTCCGGAAAATGATCGGTTACACGGAAGAAGAGTTGGAGCTAATGACTTTCAAAGAGATAACCCATCCGGAACACCTTGCACAGGACTCTGAAGCGGTTAAAAAAGTGGTATATGGGGTTATTCCTTATTATAAAACCGATAAACGTTATATCCGGAAGGACAGACAGGTCTTATGGGCATCCTTAACTTTGTTCGCGATACACAATAATACCGGTCATTTTGTCCATCTTCTGGCTATGGTACAACCTTTCGAAAGCAGCGCCAAGGGAGAAGTTAACCAATAAATAATCCCTCGATCCTCACCTTAAGGGCGCCATCTTTTCTGCGGGTAATCGCGTTGACCAGGCCACTGTGGCGCCATTGCAACATGCACCTGCGGGGAAGGAACCAATACCGCATCCCCAGTTTAACAGGCGATTTCGATTCCCTGATCAACCCTTCATATCCCTGGGCGACATAATACCCGATATCAATGAATCCTTCAGCCCGCGGCCTCAGGGGGCCGGTGACACACCAGTTGATTACTCCGTTGCGGGGATCACTATCGGTTACTATCCCGCAATGGGTGATGGGACAGCCACAGGACATCCCCATGGGCCTGCCGATCAATATATCCCCTTTTTTTACTCCCAGTTCCTTTACCAGGGCGGGATTGTAAGGGAGCATGGTTTCGCGGGGACCGGGTTCATTTTCAAAACAATCAAGGATAAAGTCAAAATCGCGTTGAAGGTTGTCCTTCCATTGCATTTTTTCACCCATATTCCCCGCGGCACAATCCGAACAGGGAACCGGCCTGACGTTCTTATGACTATTCCCATTCAGGTGGACGCAACGTTTTAACTCGTCAGGGTTGTCATTCAAAAAGCCCAAAAACTGAGTACAGGTTTTAAATCCACAGGCGCCGCAATCCAAACCGGGAAGATCCTGTAATTTATGATTTTCAAGGACTAATTCCATAGTATATCAATTTTAAATGATTAATCTCTAATATGTCCGCCAGTTTCATCGATGAAAAATGGAGGTCAGGCTCTGATTGATTTCACTTATTTTTTCATAAAAAATTCCAATTTCTTCCGTTTTGGTGAACCGCCCCATGGTTACGCGAATAGCCCCCCTGGCTTCGAACGGGTTTCGTCCGATGGCTTGTAACACATGCGAAGATGGATTTCCGTTGTGATTTGAAGAACAAGCCGAGCCAGTGGATACCGAGATTCCGGCTTCATCCAGCAGCAGCGCCAATCGGATGCTTTCGCCTTCCATTCCACTGATACTGAAATTCAAATAACCCGGTAAACAATGTTCCTGGCCCCCATTGAAATAAACTCCTTCTATCCCTTCCTCCAGCAGCCTGACCAACCGGTTACGCATATCATTTAAACGGGCCCTCTCCGGTTCCATTTCTTCAAGGCATAATTCAGCCGCTTTTGCAAATCCAATGATTCCCGGTATGTTTTCAGTGGTCGAACGCATTCCCATCTCCTGCCCTCCCCCATGAAGGATGGGTTCTATCACAACTCCTTTACGGATATACAAAGCTCCGACACCTTTAGGCCCGTATATCTTATGGGCATTGACCGTCAGCAGATCGATAGGCTGTTTGGAAACGTTGATGGGGACCTTCCCGAATGACTGGCAGGCGTCGGTATGGAAATAAATGCCTTTTTCATGGGCCAGCCGGGCGATGTCGCCGATGGGTTGGATGGTCCCGATTTCATTGTTGGCGTGCATCACCGAAATGAGGATCGTTTCCGGGGAGATCCATTTTTCGATAGAAAGAGGATCTACCATCCCTTCTCCGTCAACAGGGAGAAAGGTGATCCGGAATCCCTGTTTCATCAGCCATTGGCATACATTTAAAACAGAATCATGTTCAATGGACGAGACGATGATGTGATTTCCCCGGTGACGGTTGGCGAAAGCAATCCCTTTCAATGCCCAGTTGTTTGCTTCGGTCCCCCCGGAAGTAAAACAGATCTCGCTGGCGCTTGCGCCCAAGGCGCCGGCAAGCTGATCCCGGGCATTATCCATGGCTTCATGTACCCGTGTCCCATCGGTATGCATACTGGAAGCATTGCCATACATCCCCATCGTAAAAGGGGCCATGGCGTCAAAGACCCGTTGATCCATGGGGGTTGTTGCAGCATGGTCCAGATATATCCTATTTGTCATTATTCACCAACATAAAATAATTCCTGTTCCATAGTCCTCAATACCCCGAAATGGTTTTTTGCCCCAATTTCCTTTTTACCAACACAGATGGTACACGTTCCTACCGGGGGATTTCCTCTTAAAAACATGGGTTTTTGAATATCCTGTGTCCGGATGATCTTTTTTACGACCGGGTCGATCCCAATACCATACAAGGCATTGCTTTCGACGACTGTTATTTCGTGCGCGGCCTCCAGTACCCTGTACCGGAATACTTCCCGCTCTGCCTGGGAGATCAGGTCAATCTTGGTAATCACGGCAATATCGGCCAGGGTAAGCATCGGCCCTATTTTTCTGGGTAAATTCATGCCGCTGGTAGCTTCGAGGACAACGATTCCAAGCGAATTTTCAATATAGGGCGAGCACCGCAGGCACAACCCGGCTGTTTCGACAAAAAGATAGTCAGCATTGACCCCTTCGGCCCATTCCACTGCTTCGTCCAGCACAACCACGTTACAATGGTCGGGGCATAATTCCCCTGAAAAAATCTTGCGCGATGGAATTCCGAATTCACGGGCTATAATTTCATCTTCTTCGGCATAAAGAACATCAATTTTCAGGTATGCCGTCTGAAGTCCTTTCCGGATCATACGCCGGATGACCTGCCTGATAACCGTGGTCTTTCCACATGTGGGAGGACCTGCAAAAACAATGACCTTCATCTTCTTTTTTAATTAACGGATAATAAACGCATGTTTTCCTCCAACATGGAGGCGTTGATTTCCTGACCCGAACGGATCAGGCCCCGGAAATTCAACATGACATCATCAATTTTTTTCAGTTCAACCGCGGCGCGCCTTTCATCGCCACTGGTCCGGATCAGCTTTTGCATGGCGCCGTTCTTCATGACAATCCTGAAATCGGAAAGGAGGGCAATCCGGGGATCGTGGGTGACAAAAACAAAAATCTTTCTATATCGCTTCAGTAGTTCCAACGCTTTGGTCCGATGGATCCCGGCATTCTCGATCTCATCCAGTAAAATGATGGGCGAATTACCAATGATCACCGCATCAGCAATGAGCAGGGACCGGGTTTGGCCTCCTGACAGTTCAGTCATGGCTGTATCGCGGATGATGGCTTCCCCTGTCAATTGATTCGCGAAATCGAGGGTCTCCTGGATGATCTTATCCAAATCATCGGATCCGCGTACGATGGCATGGATCTCAAGGAATTCTCCGACCGGCAAATCGGAAAGAAAATTGGTGTGCTGCGAGATCAGGGCGATCGGATGGTTCTTGGGATCAAACGAGAAATCTTCAGGGACCGGGTCCCCGTTGATCAAAACCTGCCGGCCCGATGGCGTATTCCTGTTCGCAAATAATTCAATATCGTTTATCAATGTCGTTTTACCACAACCGGTAGGGCCTACGATGCTGATGATATCCCCCATTTTTAGTTCGAAAGAGGCGACTTTTTCTTTATTGCCATCCTTACCGACACCACTGTTCAACTGAATAGATTGTATTTCCATGATTGAAATTTGAAAAATTTGACGGGACAAAAGTAAGCCTACGTAACATGCTGATTACAAAATACCCCCTGCATGACAGCAGGTAATAATATGTTTCATTCGTTGGCAAAAACTGCATTATTTCATGATTTGATCATAGATTTTAATACACAATAAAGTTAAATTTGTCAAAACTTTTCCTGATGATCGAACCATTGCTCCGCCCACGATTGTTCAGTTGTGATACTTGCCTCTTCAAAATAATCACCTGCCAGTTTATCAAACAGTCTGAATTTGATGAGTTGCAACAGCGTTCTTCCCAGTTGAAATTTAAAAAAGGGGAATATATATTAAAGCAGGGAGCTACCACCACGCATCTCGTATTTCTCCAGCAGGGAATCATCAAATTCAACCTGGAGGATGAATCCGGAAAAAATTCGATCCTTACGATAACCAAGGCTCCCTCGCTTATCGGAGGCGCCAATGTCTTTTACGAAAGCATCAATATGTTTTCAGTGGTCGCCGTTGAGGATTGTGCCTGCTGCCTGATTGAAATTCCTTTGTTGATGGAGATTGCCCTTGGAAATACCCAGTATTTCATGAAATTGTTAGAGATCATCACCGGTATGTTTAAGACTTCCATCCTGAATTTCATCAGCCTCGCCCACAAACAGGTTAACGGACGGATCGCGGATGTGATCCTATACTTAGCCGGTTCCATTTACCAAAGTCACAGTTTCACCCTTTCCTTATCCCGTAAGGAGTTAGCCGAATTTGCAGGATGTTCGACTGAAAATGTCATCCATACCCTTTCCCGGTTCCATCGCGAAGGAATTTTGACTGTCAGTTCCAAAAAGATAATTATCAACGATCCTGAAAGGTTGCAAAAAATAAGCAGGATTGGATAAATAGGGAATTTTTTCTACATTTGGCCTTCAAAGAAAATGCTATGATGTCACATCGCGAAGAACAACCACAAAACCTCACGCACGAGCAATTGAAGTACAAAGAACATACAGAAAGGGCTGGTCATTTCATAAAAATTGATCTTTTCAGGTCAGCCCGCGAAGAATATAAAGCCGCCTTACAATATCTTCCCGGAGATGATTTATGCCTCCGTCAGATCGATGTCATGAATGCCAATATAGCCCGCGACCGAAAAGCGGTCCTTATCATTGTCCCACTGGTCATTGTGATCATCGCCCTGGTGGCGATTTTTGCCGGATAAACCCGGGAAGCGTTAGGCGTTAGGAATGAAGATTGAGCCGACTCCGAAAAGCCAATTCTTTCATTTTACCACGAAGACGCAAAGACGCAAATATATCATATCCAATTATTTAAAATTTTGCGCCTTAGCGACTTGGCGGTGAAAAGCAGGGTTAGGAGTGGACTCAAGATATTTTCAGGTCTTCGGGAATAAGTTATTCATTACCGTGGCGATGGTTTCCTTGTCGAATGGTTTGGGTATATACTCTGTAAAACCAATTTGGATCAGCCGTTCGCGATCACCGATTGATGCATATCCGGTTACGGCGATGACCGGTAGATACTGGTTCCCGGGCAATCCCCTGATCTCCAGCATGGCCTGGATCCCATCCATGCCCGGGCCCAGGTTGATATCCATGAAAACGGCGTCAAATCTATGTTTTTTTGCCAGATCTATTGCTGAGGGCGCATCAATGGTGGTAAATATGTTGCAGTATTTCCTGAGATAGATCATCAGAAGTTGAATGTTTACAATATTATCTTCAACGATCAGGACATCCGGTAGTTTTTTGAAACGCGATAAGGATCTTTTACTTTTGGATAAACCTGTTTCGGAAACAGGAACAGCGTATGGGACGCGAGGTAGCAAAAGTGTAAATTCCGATCCCACTCCAAGTGTACTGTGTAAGGTGATCGTACCTTGCATCAGGTCCACTATTTTCTTTGCGATGGACAATCCCAGGCCGCTTCCTTCAAAATGCCGGCCATATCCTTCGCTGACCTGCCTGAAAGGATCAAAAATCATCCGGTGGTTTTCAGGAGATATACCGATACCGGTATCTACGACAGAAACGGAAACCATTTCGGCATTCTCTTTCTGAATGGCGCTGGCTTTAATCGAAATTGATCCTTTTTCAGTATATTTCACCGCATTGTCAACCAGGATACGGATCAGATGGTGAAACAGGTGTTCATCCCCAGAAATGGCAAGATCAGGATTTATCTCCTGAATAAAAGTGAGTTTTTTAAAGGATATATCCCTTTCGTAATTCCGGGATACGGATTGAACCACCTGAGCGACCCGGACCGGTCTGAATTTACGCGAAACATGATCCGACTCAAGATAGGAAAGATCCATGATAGCATCCAGGGTATTCATCAGGCGACGGCCGGAATTCAGGATATTTTCGGCTTTAACCTTCATTTCAGCATCCGTAAGATCATTGAAAAGAATTTCGGCAAAACCAAGTATCCCGTTCATGGGGGTCCGTAATTCATGGTTCATATTGGCTAATAATGCCGAGGTCAATTTATTGGAAACTTCGGCTTTCTGTCGCGCATCGACCAGTTCCTGCTGGATCTTTTTTCGTTGAATGGAAAGGGCGACCTGCGCTGAAACAAAGGTTAAGATATCTTTTTCATGATCGCCATAACGGATTTGTGGGTCATAGGATTGGACGACAAGGGCCCCAAACGTTTCCTTCTCGTTTCGCAGGGGTATCCCCAGCCAGTCGATAGCGGGTGTCCCCACCAAATCTATAATTTCACGGTCAACGAAATATTGGGTGTCTTCTGGTTTTGCAAGTAAGGGTTTACCGGTTTTCAGGACATATTCAGTAAGTCCCCGTCCCATTGGCCTGAGACCCGGTGTTGTATCCTTTTCATCAACAAAATAGGGAAAGGTGAGCGTCTTTCCATCGGGTTCGATCAGGGCAATGTAAATATTCCGGACATCCATCAGTTCTCCGATAACCACATGGATGGAGGTAAACATCTCGTCCAGGTCGCGGGAAGATTGAGCCAGTTCAGATATCTGATAGACGGCATTTTGAACCTTTTCAGACAGCACTACTTCTGTGATATCCTTATTGATGGCCATAATACCCAGAACATTCCCATTTGAATCGCGAAGCCGTGAAGTAGAAGAGAGCACATACACCGTACTCCCATCCTTCCGTTTGTGGACAACTTCCCCTTTCCAGGCGCCAGTTTGTTCCAGCTCCCTGAATACCTCATCCCTGGAAGTTTCGCGGAAGTGGACCCGGAGCGCCCCCCCACTGAATTTTCCGATCACCTCTTCGGCTTTCCATCCATAAATCCGCTCGGCGCCTTTGTTCCAGCTCAGGATCATCATATCTTTATCAAAAGTTATGATGGCATCGTTGACTTCCTGTAACAATGCGTTCATGAATGAAATTTTTTCGCGGGCCTGGTTTGCGCTGGTCTGAAAATCCAGTTGTGACCTGACATGGAGTAATTGATGGTTTTTCCAGATCAGGATCATGGCAATGATGAACATAGCCAATAAAACTAAAATGAAAAGCGAAATATTGACAGCGCGGTAATAGAGGGGTTTTGAAATTTCCAGCAAATCAATTTTGGAGATAAGGCTCCACCGCGTGCCCGGGACCATCCTTATGTCGGCAAGAATATCATTACCCCTGAAATCTTTTGTTTCAACCCTGGCAAATGTCCCGGACAAGGGTATTGATTTGGTTATTGCTCCATTGTGCGATATGGAATTATTCCGCAGGGCAACTTCATCATCTCCTTTTTCATGAGGAAAACAGGTCAATGAATCACCCAGCCTTTGAACAAGAAGATTTTGTGCTGTATATCTGTGTATGGGATACATTTTTATTAACGGGAAAAGGTAATATTCCGGATCAATTGTAAATTTGACCCAGCCAATCAAGGCGCTTTTATCAACTATGGGGACAACCATCTCAATGATGGCGCTATTTGTATCCTCGGTTTTTTTCAGGTCCGAAAAAACAATTTCTTTATTGGAATATCCTTTTAACGGTCCCTGATCAACAAGATTCCCGTTGGGGCCATCCTTAATAATAAATAATAATTTCCCCGAATGGTTATAAATATAAATACTGTTGTATTCATGGTTCTTTTTCGCAGGAATAAGCCAGCTCTTCATGGTTTCCCGCGTTTGATGATCGGTTGGGTCCTTATCCAGCTTCTTCATCAGGGATTTAAAACCAAGGCTATTGGAAAAAAAGACACCCTCGGCCTTTCTTTCCGACAGCCATTTTGTTATTTCATTCACTTTGAATGCAGCAACAGCAGATAAAAGCTTGTATTGTTCAGCTTTCAATTCCGACCTAAGTTGCCGAAAATACAGTCCTGCCCACACCAGTAAGACAATGGTGAGAAACGCTAATATGCAGATGAGAAGCCAGGGTTTGGTCAACCTGTTTTTTTCTTTTTTCATCTGAAATCACAGAAAAATAGTTAGTCAAAGATAATAAAACAAATTCTGTAGAATATCCCATCATTGAATTATTATTAAATTTGTCGCAATAGCCCTGCTATTTATCAACATCTATGAAAAAAGAAAAGAGGGACAAGATTCTTCCCATGGTGAAGAAAGATCCCTGGCTTGAGCCGGCGGAACAGGAAATTGCAGACAGGCTCACCCGGTATCAAAACGCGATGCAGGAAATTGGGCAAAGCTGGGGAAGCCTGAATAAATTCGCCAATGCCTGGCAGTTTTATGGTTTTAATTACGATTCCAAACTAAAAGGTTGGTTCTATCGGGAATGGGCGCCCCATGCCCAGGACCTATACTTATTTGGCGATTTTAACGGCTGGCAACGCTATTCACACCGGCTCACACCCAATAAGTCAGGGCAATGGGAGATTTTTCTGCCCGATGCCAGATACAAGGACCTGTTTATCCATCAAAGTAAAGTCAAGGTCCTGGTCCATTCCGATACAGGCTGGAATGAAAAAATACCGGCCTATATCCGCAGGGTCGTACAGGATACCAATGGGGTAAATTTTTCCGGTCAGCATTGGGCCCCTCCGCAGCCTTTTGATTGGGAAGGGGACCATTTTGATATCGGTTCCCTTGATTCCTTACTGATTTATGAATGCCACATCGGGATGGCCATGGAACAGGCCAGGGTTGGGACATTTGCCGAATTCGCCGAGTATATCCTGCCTTATATTAAAAATTCAGGGTATAATACTATCCAGCTCATGGCCATAGCTGAACATCCCTATTATGGCTCATTTGGTTACCATGTCACGAATTTTTTTGCCGTTTCATCCCGGTTCGGAACGCCGGAAGAGCTTAAATACCTTATCCGTAAAGCGCATGAACAGGGTATTGCGGTAATCATGGATGTGGTCCATTCCCATGCTGCCAAGAACACGCTCGAAGGCCTGAACCAGTTTGACGGATCAGATGACCAGTACTTTCATCCGGGGCCACGCGGTAATCATCCCCAATGGGATTCCAAATGTTTTAACTATGGCAAAAGGGAAGTTCTCAGGTTCCTGCTTTCCAACCTGAAATTCTGGTTACGGGAATTTCACTTCGACGGTTTCCGTTTCGACGGGGTCACCTCGATGATGTACTTCGATCATGGATACCGCGAAAAATGGGACCTGGACGGATATTTCAAAGATGGGGTGGAATGGGATGCCCTGATCTATCTGCAACTTGCCAATACCCTGGTCCATAAAACAAAGTCCCACGCTGTTACCATTGCAGAAGATGTGACCGGGATGCCCGGATTGTGCCGCCCCATCAGCGAAGGAGGCATCGGCTTTGATTATCGTCTGGGAATGGCCATTCCCGATTACTGGATCAAGGTACTTAAGGAAAAAAAAGATGAAGAGTGGAATCTCTATGAAATGTGGGATGTCCTTACAAACCGCCTGCCAGATGTAAAAACCGTGGCCTATTGCGAATCCCATGACCAGGCCATGGTAGGTGACCAGACCATTGCTTTCCGTCTGATGCAAAGCGAGATATATTTCAAAATGAACCGGAAGGATGAAAGTTATATCATTGACCGGGGAATCGCGCTGCATAAAATGATCCGTTTGGTCACCATTGCATTGGGAGGACAGGCTTACCTGAACTTCATGGGCAATGAATTCGGTCATCCCGACTGGATTGATTTTCCCCGCGAAGGCAACAACTGGAGTTTTCAATATGCCCGCCGGCAATGGTCCCTGATCCAGAATCCAGACCTGAAATTCAGATTCCTGGCCGCTTTTGACAGGGCTATGCTGAAAATGGTTGAAAAGTCCAATCTTTTTGATGTGGTTTATGGAGACCAACTCAATATAGACGCCATGAACCAGACCCTGACTTTTGAACGCCGGAAACTGATATTTATCTTTAATTTCCATACTACCAACTCCCTCTTCGATTATGGTTTTCGGGTTCCGGAACCGGGGGATTACCGCATCATCCTGAATTCGGACAACCTTGATTTCGGGGGCCAGGGACGCGTGGATGAAACCCTTACCTATACCACATTATATCATGAAGAAGATAAGACCCACCATCTGATGGTTTATAATCCCAATCGTACTGCCATGGTCTTTGAACGGATCGGCTAAGAATCAATATTTTTCATACCTTTGTCCTTTGTACCGCGTGTAAAAAAACAACTATGCGTCCCTTTTCCTTTTTTCCTACCCGCTTTATAGCGACAGCCATCACGGTTTCGATACTGGTTTTATCAACCCCATGCGAAGCTGCCACCCTGACATCGGACTCCTGCTCGGTCACATTTCAGCTCAACATGACCAAAATGGCGCAGGAACAACTTTTCAACCCCGATTCCGACTATCTTTGGATCATTATGGACCAGGGGGTCGATCCGTTGCGGCTCGTTCCGGGACCAGGTTATAATTACTCCTGTACACTTTATACTGAGCTTGATTCGGGAATTACATACCACTATAAATTCAGGATCAACGACACCCTCTGGGAAACGGTAAACCGCAGCATAACTGCCAAGCCGGGAATGGTCTATGTGAATGCCTGGTGGAACAATGAGGCCCTGAACTATACCCGGTTTACAGTAAATATGCAATATGCCGTTGAGAGCGGGATTTTTCTTCCCGGGAGCGATTCCGTATGTATTGTCGGGACAATGAATGACATGATGGGTTCACCTGCCATGCAACGCGTTGATACAACGCTGGTCTATTCCTATATTTACAGTCTCGGCCCGGGATCCATCCATCAATATAAATACAGGATCAATGCCGATTCGGCAGGGCTGGAATTACTGAACAAACCGGCAAGGATATTTCGCGTTCCCGATACCCTGATCTCGCTCCCTTCCGATTTCAATAATTACAATCCTGCCAAATGCCTGATGACTTTCCGGTGTAACATGGGATATTATGTCAAAGCCCATCATTTCGATCCGGCCAGTGAATTCCTTGATATAGCCGGGAATTTCAACGGCTGGGGCGATCAGGATGTTCTCTTTGACCGCGCAGGCGATACGGTGTATACCCTTGATAAGTATATCGATACCACCTGGTTCCATACGGGACCTTTGCTTTTCAAATTCAGGATTAACGGGGATTGGGCAACCAGTGAACTGTCGGGGAAACCCGAAAGGAGTTATGTTTTTCATGACACCATCAACGGGAATCCCGACCTGTTCACCTGTTATTATAATAACCTTGACCCACACACGCTTACTCCTCCCTGGGCTTATGATGTATCCATTCAGGGGATCCTGATCCATAAAGAGATTATCAACGGCATGTACACCTACGAAAATATCAACGGAATTCCTGAAGGAAACTCAATCTATCAATGGTACCGGAGTGACGATGCCATAGGCACAAACCTGACCCCCATTGATACAGCCTGGCGGATTACCTACACGATCGATACCCTCGATATAGGTAAATGGCTGGTCTTCGAAGTGACTCCGAAAGCAGCTTATGGCGATTCGGCGACAGGGGCCACCGTCAGGGTGTTTTCAGCCAGTAGCATCGGCGGGGTTGGAATAGATGAACTTTCACTGATAACAAGGGTTTATCCCAACCCTGCGACGGATTATATCGTTGTGGAGGCCAGGAAAAACATTGACCGTGTCGAAATCTTTCATCCGTCAGGAAAAATTATGATGATAATAGAACGACCCGGAACCCGTACCATGCGGATCCCGGTTAATTCCTTTTCCTCAGGATTGTATTTTCTCAGGGTTACTGCCGCCGGGGGAGCTACCGGTGTGACCCGGTTTGTCCGATAGCTATTTCAATAAAAAATCAAGGTTATCGGTTGCCGTATATTCCAGCGGATCCTTCCCAAAACGGAAAATCCGCATGGGTCTTTTTCCTTCCAGTTTCATCGCATCGGCCTCCACCTTTAACAGGCAACCTTCGCGCAATCCGGCAACCGTGATATCCCGGTTTACGCTAAGAAATTCCAGGATGCGTTGTTCCCTGGTCTCGCCGGCGTGCCCGGCCGGATTTGCATCCAGGTAATGTGGATTGATCTGGAAAGGAATTAAATTAAGACAATTGAAGGATGCGGGTTCACAGATGGGCATATCGTTGGTCGTCATCATTGTGGGGCAAGCGACATTGGCCCCGGCGCTCCACCCCATGTAAGGAATACCGCGAAGTACTTTTCGGTGAATGGCTTCCATGATCCCGGTTTCATGCATCATGGAAACCAGATGAAAGGTATTGCCCCCGCCAATAACAATCGCTTCTGCATCATTTACAGCCCTGACAGGATCTGATTCGCGGTGAATGGAATGAAGGCCAATGCCCATCTCACCGAAGATCATTTTTACCTTTTTTTCATAAAAGTCAAATGATTTTTCAACGCTTACGGGGGAAAGGTTTACCCCTGCATAGGGAATAAATATGGCCTCATGGAATCCAAAACGGGCAATGAAATCCTGAATGGCCGTCCGTGGCCATGCAAGATAATCCTCCCCTGCATTGGTAGAGTTACTGATCAATAAAAGATTTCGGAACATGTTATCAATTTTGGTGCATAAAAGTAATAGAAAGTTCTTACTTTTGAACCTATTAAAATAAATAATATCTAAATGAAGATTAAGCCTCCACTCAGTTTCTGGCAGATCTGGAATATGAGTTTCGGATTCTTTGGTATTCAATTCGGTTTCGCGTTGCAAAACGGGAATGCATCCAGGATATTGCTCACTTTTGGCGCCGACGTCCATCACCTTAGCTGGTTCTGGCTTGTAGCTCCCATCACGGGTATGATCATTCAGCCTATCATAGGATACTTCAGTGATAAAACCTGGTGCCGGCTTGGAAGGCGCCGCCCATACTTCCTGGCTGGCGCGCTGCTGACCAGTATGGCATTGGTCCTGATGCCCAATGCCCCACACCTGGCTTCATTCATTGCCCCTATGTTTATCGGAGGCGGATTGCTGATGATCCTCGATGCTTCCATCAACATTTCCATGGAGCCTTTCCGGGCGCTGGTTGCCGATAAATTGCCAGAACAACAACATGCACTTGGTTTTTCAGTACAGACGCTCCTGATCGGGATCGGAGCCGTCCTGGGATCATGGTTGCCTTACATCCTGGGAAATTGGATGGGCGTTTCTAAAACCGCCACCGCACATGGACTTATTCCTGCCAATGTTACCTGGTCCTTTTATATTGGCGCCTTCGTGTTATTGGCTGCCATTTTATGGACGGTATCCACCACCTCGGAATATCCGCCCGAACAACTGGAAAATGCTACCGAAGAGAAGAAACGGGGTAAGTTTTTTATTCCCCCTATCATGATCCAATTGTTGCTTGTACAATTCTTTTCCTGGTTTGCTTTATTTTCCATGTGGGTCTATACCACTCCGGCCGTCGCACTGAGGTTTTATGGCTCTACCGATGCCAATTCAGCTGTATTCCAGGAAGCCGGCGATTGGGTGGGCATCCTTTTTGGCGTTTACAACGGCATTTCTGCCATCATCTCGCTTCTACTCCCCATCGTTGCTAAAAGATTATCAAAAAAATATACCCATGCCATCGCCCTTACGATCGGAGGACTGTCGCTGCTCTCTTTTTTAATTATCCCGGACCCACATCTTCTGATCATCCCCATGATCGGCATCGGGATCGCATGGGGAAGTATCCTGGCCATGCCTTATGCCATGCTGGCAAGCTCAATTCCTCCCAAACAAATGGGCGTTTACATGGGATTGTTTAATATGTCTATCACCATCCCCCAGATCGTCAGTGGAATTTTCAGCGGACTTATCCTGAAATATTTCTTTGCCAATAATCCGGTCCTTTGTATTGTCATGGCCGGCGTGAGCATGTGCCTGGCTGCAATCAGCTCTGTCTATATAAAAGAAAAACAGGTATAATTTTGGAGAACAATAATCATGAAAATTGTCAGGAATTCCCTTATAAAAATCATTCAGGTAACTGATATCCGGAATTTTATCCCACAGCTTCTTCTCCTGTGCCTATTCATCGTGGGTTTTGAAGCATGTCGGCGTTCGTTGCCTGACCCTCCTGTTCCGCCGACATTAAATTCATGGGATAACACCCGGGATCCAGCTGTTTTGAACTATATCCATGCAGAAAATGATTACGCGGATGCCTACTTTTCTGGAATCTCCGATCTTCGAAGTATTTTATATACGGAACTGACTAACAGGGATGGTACCGGACCGATCAACCAGGTTTCGTCAAAGGATTCCCTTCCACTGGCATCTCCCGACGGAAAATATAGTGTATTCAACAGTAGGGATGGAAAAGTCATTCTTCGCGAGACCTTTAACCCGGAGTTGTTTAAAATAACCACTTATGGTAAAGAAGGAATATCCATTCTTCGTAAGACCGCTAAATCTGAGCCGTTTGATGTAACCATTTATTCCGACAGTACAAAAGCGGTTTATTATACTGTCGTCAAGAAGAAATACCTGGTTTTATTCGAAGAAAAGTCACTTAAGTCTGCCGTGAGGATCCTGGACCTAACTAACCTCTTTGATCCATCCAAAGGGAACCGGATTGGATTTAACGACCTTGAGGGAGAAGTGGTGTTCAAAGGTTATGAAGAAAATAATGACAAGGTACTTTTCCTTTATTCAAGCCCGGTCACACCGCCTACTATGTACACCTACGACCTGACGACCCATAAACTCGGGATACGCTGGCAGTCAAAGATCAACGGATATGTTAAGGAAAATTACGGGACCCGTACCATCTTAGTCAAAGCGAATGATGGCACAGCAATTCCTGTAAGCCTGATGTATCATAAAGACCTTGAAAAGCGCGATGGCACAAGTCCGCTTTTACTGCTGCCGCGGCAGCATGTTTATATCCCGGGAAAATCGCCGTTCAACCCGGCCTGGCCCAGTTTACTTGACCGTGGTTTTTATATAGCTTATGCCCCTGCTGATGCAGATCAATACCTTGTTGCAGCCAACAAGCTGATAGCCGATAAATACACTGCCCGAGGACTTATCACTGGTTTTGGGACCGACGCCGCGCTCCCGATCGTATCAGATGCCATGAACAGGAACGCCAGCCTTTTCAAAGCGGTCGTCCTGGACCTGTCAGGGAGTACAGATGGACTGGGCCCTGCACAAAGCATGTCGCTGAAAAAAACAAACCAGGCTAAAATTAAAAAACAATCATACCCGGCCATGCTGCTGTTTACCGGTGAAGGTTCCGTTAACGACAATGCAATGGCAGAAATGGCAGCCCGTTACAGGAACAGCAAAACCGATGGGAATATTCTTGTCCTAAGAACAGATAAGGCCACCGCTTACGACAAAAAAAACCCTCGCGATGGAAAATATTATTCTGTTTCGGAGAAACTGGCATTTATCCTCCATGTTTACGGAATAGAGAAATAACATTTTTAAAGAACAAGTAATGAATGATCAATTAATAACAGACACTAAACTTTTGACTTTATGATGAACGAACGAGCCAGTGGGATCTTACTTCACCCAACTTCCTTACCGGGCAAATACGGGATCGGTACACTGGGAAAGGCCGCTTTTGATTTTATTGATTTTTTAGTCAGGGCGAGACAGCAGTACTGGCAGATTTTACCCCTGGGACCGACCGGTTATGCCGATTCTCCATATCAATGCTTTTCAGCCCATGCAGGGAATCCAAACCTGATTGATTTTGACTTGCTGATCAAAGCAAAATTGCTGCATAATGAAGACCTTGAAGATTTTCCGCATTTTTCCGAAGACGCCGTCTCATTTGACGCGTTGCAAAACGCGCGGCTCCCTTTACTGAAAAAGGCTTTTCAGTCCTTTACAATGTATGCTGATAATATTGAAAAACTGGCTTACCGGAATTTTTTGAAAGATAATGCCAAATGGATCAACGATTATGCCCTTTTCCGCGCTATCAAAGCCAACCGTAATCAAAAGCCCTGGTATCAGTGGGAAACTCCGCTGAAAATGCGCGAACCGGAAGCGATAAAGGCCATACAGGCCCTTTTGCATGAAGAGATAGACTTTCATAAATTCCTTCAGTTTGTATTTTTCAGACAATGGATGGCAGTGAAGGAATATGCCCATAAAAATAAGATCAGGATCATCGGAGATATCCCTCTGTATGTTGCCCTCGACAGCGCTGATTCATGGGCTAACCCGGAAATATTTGAATTCGATGCCGAGCGCAATCCCATACGCGTCGGAGGGGTCCCTCCCGATTATTTCAGTGAAACAGGACAACTTTGGGGTAACCCGCTTTTCCGATGGGATGTATTGAAAGAAACGGGATACAGCTGGTGGGTCGATCGGATCAATACCAACCTTTTCCTGTATGACGTCATCCGGATAGATCATTTCAGGGGATTTTCTGCTTATTGGGCCATACCCTACGGTGAAAAAACCGCTGTCCATGGGGAATGGATCCCTTGTCCGGGTAATGATTTTTTTGAATTTTTACGGACAAAATCCGGTAATCTGCCTATCATTGCCGAAGACCTTGGAGTAATTACCCCGGATGTGGAAACACTACGCGATGATTTTGGCCTTCCAGGGATGAAAATACTACAATTTGCGTTCGATTCATCGGAAGCCAATGATTATCTTCCCCATAATTATATCAAAAATTGTATTGTATATACCGGGACCCACGACAACGATACGATCATAGGATGGTTTAACGGTGCAACCCCGGAGGACAGAAAATACATGCTGGATTATCTGAATGCTCCCGAAAAGGATATCAACTGGACGCTCATCAGGCTTGCCTGGGCATCTGTAGCTTATACCGCCATTGTTCCCATGCAGGATATCCTGGGCCTGGGCTCCGCCAGCCGGATGAACCTTCCTGGAACAACGGCAAACAACTGGCAATGGCGCGCCAAGGCAAATGTTTTCACCGACGATCTGGCTGAAAAACTGGCCCATCTGACTGTGCTTTATGGAAGGACAAAAAAAACCAAAAAGTAAAATTAACGGATTCCACCCATGAAACGTTGCATCCTGCTGTTCCTGATCCTGATCCCCTGCGCAATTTTTTCGCAGGAAATAAAGCTCGAAAGGGTTGAACCTCCCAACTGGTGGATCGGATTTAAAAATCCCGAAATTCAGCTTCTGGTTTACGGTAAAAATATAGCCAGTACCACTGTATCGGTCGATTATCCGGGGTTTGTCATAAAAAAAATCCATAAACTGAAAAATCCTGATTATCTGTTTCTGGATATGGCCATCAGCCCAGGGACCAAACCAGGGATCGCTGTCATCCAGTTCAAGTCGAAAGATAAAATAGCAGGCAGGTATTTGTTTGAATTGAAAACAAGGGCAAAAGAATCCTCGCAACGCCAGAGTTTCACTCCATCCGATGTGATTTATTTACTCATGCCCGATCGGTTTGCCAATGGCGACACAACAAACGATGACCTTCCGGGGATGGTTGAAAAGGTTAACCGTTCTAATACTGACGGACGGCATGGAGGCGATCTCAAAGGTATCGCCGACCATCTGGATTATCTCAGGGATTTAGGAGTAACTACCATCTGGATCAATCCGTTTCTTGAGAATAACCAGTTAAAATATTCTTATCATGGCTATTCTATAACCGATTATTATAAAACAGATCCCCGGTTCGGGACCAATGAGGATTATGTTAAACTTAGCAATGCCATTCATAAACGGGGCATGAAACTGATCATGGACCAGGTCCTAAATCATTGTGGCAGCAATCACTGGTGGATGAATGACCTGCCTTCGCCCGACTGGATCAATGAATGGCCCGAATTTACGCGGTCGAATTACCGTTCAGGGACCGTCAGCGATCCTTATGTCTCCTCCATCGACAGCAATCTTTTTGTGCGCGGCTGGTTTGATAAGACCATGCCCGATCTGAACCAGCGTAATCCCTACCTGAAAAAATACCTTATCCAGAACAGCATCTGGTGGATTGAATATGCCGGGCCCGACGGCATCAGGGAGGATACGCACCCATATCCCTTTAAAGATTTTACGAGCGAGTGGGGAAAGCGGATACTGACAGAATATCCTGATTTTAATATTGTCGGAGAGTGTTGGGTCAACTATCCAGCAACGGTGGCTTACTGGCAAAAAGATGCTGGAAATAAAGATGGTTTTAATTCCAATCTACCCTCCGTCTTTGACTTTCCACTGCATGATGCATTGATCAAGGCTTTCACCGAACCCGAGGGATGGGATACCGGGATTTTAAGGCTCTATGAGATTTTATCCCAGGATTTGTCGTACCCCAACCCGTCCAACATTGTTGTCTTTGCCGATAATCATGATGTCAACCGTTTTCTCGATACCCAGAAGGACGACATCAGGAAACTCAAAATGGCCATGGCTTTTTTACTGACCACCCGTGGAATTCCGCAAATTTATTATGGGACTGAGATCCTGCTGACAACAGGTGCGGATAAAGGTCACGGAAGTATCCGGAAAGATTTCCCCGGCGGATGGGCTGGCGATCCCCTGAACAAATTTATATCCGGAGGACGGGACCAGCAAGAAAACGAGATGTATGATTACCTTCATACCCTGCTCCAATGGCGGAAATCGAACGAAGTAATTCATTCGGGAAAACTCAGGCATTTCATTCCCGAAGATGGCATTTATACTTATTTCAGATACAATTCCAAAGATGCGGTCATGGTTATTCTGAACAACAACGAAGAACCCAGGAAAATCGACACCAAACGGTATAACGAATTCCTGGGAAAATACAAAAGCGGGACAGAGATCATCGCCGGTCGTGAGATCAACGATCTCACCTTCCTGAATATCCCTGCCAAATCAGCTCTGGTCATAGAATTAAAAAAATAACACCTGAAAAATAAACAGTAAACCCTTTTCTATGCTGACCATTCAGAAAAAACTCTCAAATTTATTTTATGTGATCCTGGGCCTTCCATCGACAGCCATGGGATTCGCATTATCCATTCAGATTGCTGTCCTGAGTTGGATCCTCCGCACAAAATACAACCTGGAGATCGACCAGATAGGCATAGTCTGGGCAGCCGGCCCGATTGCCGGAATTTTAGGTCAACCCATCATCGGGATGATCAGCGATAAAGTGTGGTTCTGGGGGGGGCGCCGCCGTCCGTTCATCATCATCGGCGGGATCCTGGCAGGCCTGATGATCTTTGCGCTTCCCAACATTGACAAAATCGACAACTTCTTTGGCATTGGCAGTTTGATGGCTGTCGCCATTACGGTTGCGCTGACGCTGGACCTTTCGATCAACATCAGTTTCAACCCCACGCGATCTATCATTGCTGATGTTACACCCGACGGGCAACCGCGTACGAAAGGATATACCTGGATGCAGTCAATTTCTAACCTTTTCGGGAGCGCCGCGTACCTGATCGGGGCGCTTGCCGGAAATTATTTCCTGATCTATGCAGGTGTTGCAATTGTGATCATCTTTTCCATTCTCCCCTTATTTTTTATTGAAGAACCCCGTAAGCTGATCTCTTCGGTTGATCCTGGAAAAAATGCCGGGAACACCGCGAAAGAAGGAATGGGCCACACCCCCAAAAGCCCTACCCAGTGGGGTGAATTGTTCAAACTTTATTTCGCCCATGGTTTCTCCTGGCTGGGTATTCAGACTATGTTTGTATATATGTTCGCCTTTCTTGAACAGAAAATGCCTGCATTGTCCAATACGTCTGTCCCCGATCAAAATGCCCGGTTGGGCCAGATGATCGGATGGTCGTTCTTTATCCTTAACGCCGCCGGTTCCATCTGGCCGGCCTTTCTATTGGAACCCATGAGTAAAAAGTTAGGAAGGGTAAAAACACATGCCATGATGGTTGCGACCATGGCCTTGGGCTATTTCGGGATCGTCCTGTGGGCAAAAAACGCCGTAATCCTATATTCCATGATGTGTATCCTTACTTTTGGATGGGCCGCGGTCGTAAGTCTGCCTTTCGCTATCATGTCTGAAAAAGTGGATAAAGCAAGGATGGGATTTTTTATGGGAATTTTTAACCTGTCGGTTGTGATTCCCCAACTCATCTCCAGTTCGGTTTTAGGTACCGTCATCAAAAATTCAGCCGACAAAGGAATGATTTTTATCATCAGTGGATTTTCATTAGCGATTTCTGCTGTCCTCTGGCTCTTTGTGAAAGAAAACAGAAAAGTTGGTTAAAGAAAAAAGGTATCCCATGAAAAAAGCGCTGATATTACTCCTCGGTTTTTTTTACCTGGGTATTCTCCCGGCTCAAAACTTTCAGCGTCTCCTCGACCATCTGAATTCCCTTCCTGTATCCCAACGGCAGGCGGTTGTTGATAGTTTTATGAATGCAACGGCAACTTTTCCATACATCGAAGTTGATACCATGGTCCACTTCGTCTATTTTCAGGATGCCCAGAGTGTCGCGATGGCTGGCGATGCCACCGACTGGAACCCTTCAAAAAACCTGACCCGGATCACCGGATGCAACTTCTGGTATTACAACACAACCTATGAAGCTGACGCCAGGCTTGATTACAAATTTGTCATCAACGGGTCGGAATGGATCCTTGATCCCAAAAACCCTTATACCTGTACCGGGGGTTACGGGCCGAACTCTGAACTACGGATGCCCGCCTATCAGGTTCCTCCCGAGACTGCCTATTACGCGGATATTCCTCATGGCGCCCTGAAGGATACCACCTTTCACAGCGCCATCCTGGGGAATACAAGAAGTATCAGGATCTATCTTCCCCCCGGATATTCAACCGGAGCTTCTGTTTACCCGGTCGTCCTTTTTCATGACGGGCTGGAATATATCACGCTTTGCAAGGCCAACAACATTCTGGATTACCTGATCGCCCACCAACAAATGGTCCCGGTCATTGGTGTGTTTGTTCCCCCGGTTGACCGCGAAGCAGAGTATGCAGGAGATAAAATGGATAATTTTACCCGGTTTATCATTGAAGAGCTAATGCCCGTCATTGATACAAAATACAGGACCAGTAGGGATTCTTCGAAACGGGCTATGGCAGGGGCTTCCAACGGGGGAAATATTTCTCTCTATATCGGGATGAAACACCCGGAACAATTTGGGAAAATAGCAGCCCAGTCAAGCAATGTGACCACTGCCATCAGCAATACCTTTGCAAATGGACCAAAACTCGGCCTGGAATTGTATCTCGATATCGGGACCTATGATCTCGCCGAGCTGATCCCCTTGGTACATAATTTCCTGGAAATTCTCCGGACAAGAGATTACCTTTTCCAATTCTATGAAGTGCATGAAGGACACAGCTGGGGAAACTGGAGTGGCCACCTGAGACTCCCTTTGATACAATTTTTCCCGGCCGCGGCAGGGTTCAATGAACGACCCACGCTGAAGAATATTCGCCTGGGGCCAAACCACCCCAATCCATTCCATGGTCAAACCCGGATCCCGTTCTTCGCTCCGGTCGGTTCAATGGCCGAACTTACCCTTACCGATACCTCAGGACGGAAACTGGAAACCCTGTTTCGCGCTATTGTAACAGATAAAGAAAATACGGTTACCTTTAACGGTCAAACCTATACACCCGGAAATTATTTTTATACCTTGTCGGTAGATGGATACCGGACGAGCAGGATTATTACGATTGAAAGATAATGCTATGTTCACTTTAAAGAATTAATCAATAAATCATAACACCATGAAAATCAATTTTTACCCTTCATTACTCATGGGTCTTGCGACCCTTCTCTGGAGTTGCGGCTCCAATGACGACATCAAGGTTTCAACGGAGCCACAAATGCTGAAACTCACTGCCCCGGTCATCCTGAATACCGACTCAACAGTCATTGAATTAGCCGATTATCTGAGAAATCCGGGACAAATAGATTCCCTGGAGATTGATCCTTCCTTACAGGCAACTATCTCAACTGATTCGACCCAGATGGTAATCCGTCCCGTGGACCGTGATTTTCCCAGGTTATCAATCCTGACACTCTGGTCAAAAGGGTATTCTTACTCCCTGGTTCTCGAAAAAACAACAAAAGTTCATTTTCGTTTCACCTTTGATCCGAAAGAGAAAAAACATAAACGGGTTCAGATCTCCGGGCAGATGAACGACTGGAATCCGGCAGCCGGATACCTGTTCAGGAAAGACAATAAATGGTATATTGACTTGCACCTGTTCCCTGGTAAATACCAATACAAGATCCTCCTGGACGGGAAGATGGTTTGTGATCCTACCAATCCTGATTCTGTCTATAACAACAACGGAGGCTATAATTCCCTTCTCATCGTGGGCAATCTGAACCCTTCGGGCCTGCCGGTCCTCTATACCAAAGAGTCCAGCGGTCGGAAAGCCATTATCGGGCTCAATAACAAAGCTGATTCTGTATTTGTATTATGGCAGAATCATTTTCTTGATCATACTTTCTGGAAAAAAGACAGCGCCGGGATCACCATTGACATACCGAAAAAAGCAAAGGAATTCGGGCGGAGTTTCCTGCGTGTCTGGGCTTATAACAAGACCGGCATTTCGAACGAGGCGCTGATCCCGTTACAGAACGGGAAAGTACTGACCAACGCTTCAAAACTCACCCGGTCAGATGAGGAAGCCATGATCATGTATTTCCTGATGGTGGACCGTTTTAAAAACGGGAATCGGGATAATGACCATCCGGTGAAGGATCCTGACATTGATCCTAAGGTGAACTATATGGGCGGCGACCTGGCAGGGATTACCCGCGCCATTGAAGACGGATACTTTACCAATCTTGGCATTAACACGTTATGGATTTCGCCCATCATGCAAAATCCCCTGGTCGGTTATGCGGAATATCCCGCTCCCCACAGGAAATTCACAGGTTATCACGGATATTGGCCCATTACGCTTACAACGATTGATACCCGGTTTGGGACGCCTTTTGAATTCCATCGTCTGGTAGATGAAGCCCACGGTAAAGGGATCAATGTGGTCCTTGATTTTGTCGCCCATCATGTTCATCAGGAATACGCTGTACTCAAAGCCCATCCGGACTGGATCACCCCGGTCGACCTTCCTGGAAACCGCAAGAATATCCGGTTGTTCGATGAACAAAGGCTTACCACCTGGTTCGATATTTTCCTGCCTACTTTCGACTTGTCCAAACCTCAGGTTGCCCAAATGGTCTCCGATTCCGCTTTATTCTGGATCAAGGAGTATAACCTGGACGGATTCCGTCATGATGCAGCTAAACATGTCCCTGAAAGTTTCTGGCGGATGCTTACCCGGAAATTAAACAATCAGGTCGTTATTCCCCAGGAAAGAAGTATATACCAGATCGGGGAAACCTTCGGAAGCCGCGAACTTATCGGAAGCTATATCAATCCGGGGATGCTCGATGCCCAGTTTGAATTTAACCTGTACTGGGATGCCAAAAACACCTTCGCCATGGATAATACCTCGTTCCGCGACCTGAATTATTCCCTTCAACAATCGTTCAGTTATTATGGAGAACACAACCTGATGGGCAATATCACAGGAAACCAGGATATGTCAAGGTTCATCTCTTATGCCAGCGGCGCCTTAAGTTTCAATGAAGATGCCACAGAAGCCGGCTGGAAACGCGATATCGAAGTAAAAGATACCATCGGTTACCGGAAGCTTGCTTCGCTCATCGCTTTCAATATGACGATCCCAGGGATACCTGTCATATATTATGGGGATGAATTTGGTATGCCAGGCGCCGGTGATCCCGATAACCGGCGGATGATGAAATTTGATGGACTGAACAAGAACCAGGAATATCTCAAATCGATCACGGCAAAGTTGGCCAACCTGCGGAACCAAAACCTTGCCCTGACCTATGGGGATTTCACGACCATCAAGGTATCGGATAAAATTTTCATCTATATGCGTTCCTATTTCGACAAAGCCGTTTTCATCATCTTCAACAAGGATAAAACCCGGCGGAATGTCGAATTTAATATTCCAGAACGGTTTATTAAGGATACCTTCAAGGTTTATTTCGGCAACATCATGAATATCGAAAACGGAGAAATCAATCTTTCAATACAGGGAAATTCCTTTGAAATTATAACCAATTAGTCCTTTAACCAGACCTATGAAAAAAACAGCTTTTCTCTTCCTGATTGTGATCCTGGTTATGGGTGGGTGTAAGCCCAAACAACAGGGCCTGAATACCGGGCCGGTACAACATACGGGCTGGAGCCGCTGTGCCACCATCTATGAGGTAAATATCCGCCAGTATACGCCACAGGGGACTTTTAAAGCCCTTCAGCTGGAACTGCCCCGCCTCCGTAAAATGGGAATCGATATTCTCTGGCTGATGCCCATCAATCCATTGGGTGAAAAAAACAGGAAAGGCTCCCTGGGCAGCTATTATTCGGTCCGCGATTACCTGGCGGTCAATCCGGAATATGGAAACCTGCATGACTTTAAAGATCTGGTTAAAACAGCTCATAGCCTGGGGATGAAGGTGATCATCGACTGGGTCGCTAACCATACTTCCTGGGATAACAACCTTATCATTCAACATCCGGATTGGTATAAAAAAAATTCCCTGGGAAATATCATTGCCCCGGTCGCTGATTGGACCGATGTGGCAGGACTTGATTATTCCAGTCCTGAGTTAAGGAAGTATATGACCGATGCCCTGGCATACTGGGTCAAAGAAACAGACATTGATGGCTACCGCTGCGATGTGGCCGGGATGCTTCCGGTTGACTTCTGGAACCATGCCATTCCTGAAATCCGTAAGATCAAACCCCTCTACATGTTAGCTGAAGACGCGAGCCCTAAGATACATGACACCGGTTTTTTTGATGCCACATACTCCTGGAATCTCTTCCAAGTGATGAACCAGATTGCCAAAGGGAATAAAACCGCCGATAAAATTGATACGGTTTACGCGTTGGAAAAGAGACAATTTTCGCCGGATGCCTACCTGATGCGTTTCACCTCTAACCATGATGAAAATTCCTGGAACGGGACAGAATATGAGCGTCTTGGCGATGGCGCACAAGCCTTTGCCGTCCTGACCTTTACTTTCCCCGGTATTCCTTTGGTATACAGTGGACAAGAATCGGCCATGCAAAAACGTTTACGTTTCTTCGATAAAGATACCATTCCCTGGGGGAATTATCCTCTTGGATCCTTTTATTCAAAGCTAACCCAGCTTAAAAAGAAAGACACCCTGTTATTAGCTGCAGGCAAACAAGGTGGGGATTTCATCAAGGTAAGCACTTCAAACGATAAGGAAGTTTACGCTTTTCTCAGGAAAATTCCCGGCAGACAGATCTTTGTTTTACTGAACCTTTCCCCGAAAAAGCAGATGATCCAGCTCAACGGGACAGATTTCCCTGGTGAGTATTCCGAGATCTTTACCGGGATCGCCAAAGATTGGAAAGCCGGGGAAAAGGTGAAACTCATGCCCTGGCAGTATTTCGTTTACGAAACCCGATAAGGCAATTACAGCTTTTTCAATACCACGGCGCTCATGGGATCCAGGGTTATAGCTGCTCCCCCGATCTTCTGATCATCCAACAGATTCTGGTAATTTCCCTTTTCAGGGAGGTCAAAAGAGATTTTTTTTGGCTCCAGGTTGAACAGTACGACGATTTGCTGGTGGCCATCATATCGGTGGTACCCTAAAGCCTTGCCTTCTGACTTTATGAACCTGATCTTACCGGAGCTCAGAACGGGATTTTCATGCCGTATCCGGATCATTTTTTTATAGAAATCGAAAAGTTCCTGATTGAATGCTACCGGGTCTTTGTCGATACTATCTTTTGTAAAGGGATTCCTGGTTTCGGGTTGAAAAGTAAATTCTTTCCAGCGAAGGGGTTTCCGGCAATCGGGGTCATCTCCTCCCCACATCCCCATTTCATCGCCATTCCAGATGTGAGGCGCTCCTATACCGGTAAATTCGTATATCAGGTAGAACCGGACCCTCCTATAAGTTTCCGCTTCCGGTTTCCCGGACCTATACTTAGGGTCCTCGGACGGCTTTGCATGATATTTGTACTTTCCCGGATTATTGAAGCAGGTAAGTAACCTTGGACTATCGTGGGTTGCAGAGACATTCATCATACCATACCGGTTGGGCTCAGGAAGCCGGTTCCACTGGTATAACAGACTATCTTTAAATTGTCTTGCATCCAGAGGATACAATGTTTCAGAGAAAAAATATTTAGCGGGACGGTAAATCTGGTAAAACATGACAGCGTCAAAAATCCGATCATTGACATAGGGTACCGGGTTCATCATCGTATCCGGCCAGCTTGCCCACCAAATCTCCCCTACCAGATAAGCGTCCGGATTGATGGTTTTAACTTCTTTGTTAAAATCCCGCCAGAAGCCCATGGGAACCTGGTCTGCTACATCGAGCCGGAACCCATCAATACCTTTCGAGGTATCCCCATCCGGGGCCAGCCAGCGTTTGGCGACATCGAAAATGTGTTTCTTTGCCCCCTCATTGATATTGCCTTCAAACGGATGACCGTTGCGCCTGGGTTTTGTCACGTTCACCTTCCTGATTTCGGGGAGGCTCTTTACATTGAGCCAGCCTTTGTAAGCAAATTCACGGACAGGAGTCGCCGGGTCATCAAAAGAAATGATCTCGTACCAATCTTTATATTTTGATTGTTGTTGATTTTTTACGAGATCTTTCCAGGCCCAGAACTCAGTGCCTGTATGATTCCATGAATAATCCATGATGATGTGCATCCCGCGTTTGTGAACTTCCGAAACCAGCTGAAGAAATAGTTTGTCAGCCGAAGTCCATTTCCAGGTCGATGGATCATCCGGGATTTCTGAAGCAATAAGTATCATATCGCCGGATGGATCAGGTCCAAAATTAACATCCACGTGATGGTATGACCGGGCATCATATTTATGCAGGGAAGGCGCATCATTCACCGGATTCAGGTAAATCGCATTGATGCCCAGGTCAGACAGGTAATCCAGTTTATCTATGACACCCTGCAAGTCGCCTCCATACCTTCGTAACTGTAAGATATCACCATGATTTTTATGATATTCCTTCATCCATCCGGCTTCCTGGATAGTAGGCAAATACCAGTCTGAGGCCCATTCTGACATTTTCCAGTCAGGTGGGACGAGGTAGGATGTATCCGAACGGATATTCAGCGGTTTTGGGTCATTGGCTGGATCACCGTTATAAAAACGTTCAACCAGGATCTGGTACCAGATGGCGTTTTTCGACCATTCCGGGGGACCTTCAACCAGCGAGGCCTTGTTCGTTGTGGCGCACCGGATCATAACCAGGGAAAAGATGATGGCGGGTAAGATAACAATTTTTTTCATTGGCAATTATTTTGCTGTATATCATAAGGATCAAAGAATTACTTCCATTATTTTAAAATAACCGGAATTTCAGCCGAAGCGGAAATCAGCGATCCGGAAGTAGCGCTGATCACGATCGTACCCGAAGCATTTTCCGATAATTGGACGATAACCTGGCATTTCCCGTTGAATAACTTCCGTTGCCATTGTCCGTCAGGGCATTTATCAGCTTCATGGCTGCTTGGGTCGCCATTGCCAACCCCCAGAATGGCCGCATCCCCTTTGATATCAAACCGGATGAGGTTTCCCGCATCCGGAACTTCACGGCCAAGATGATCCGTAACATGGACGTTGACCACGGTGGCATCCCGCGCTCCGGAAACCAGGGTTGCCTTGTCAGGCGTTAATATTATCCTTTCAGGATTACCGGTTGTTTCGACGATGGAAGTAATTACTTTATCCTTTTTCCATCCCATTGCCATAAGTTTCCCGGATTGATATGGAACATTCCAGGTTAAATGACCATTTCGTGGCATTGTTTTTTTCCCAAGGCTTTTGCCATTAAGAAAAAGCTCCACCTGATCGGCATTGCTGTTAACCCACACCGGAATGGTCTTCCCTTCCTTTCCTTTCCAATTCCAATGGGGAGAAATATGGATAACATCCTGATTGGTCCACCAGGATTGGTAATAGTAGAAAATATTTTTCGGGAACCCGCACATATCCATGACTCCGAAATGCGAACTGATATTGGGCCAATGAAAAGGAGTCGGTTCCCCCCGGTAATCAAAGCCAGTCCAGACAAAACCGCCCATCCAGCCAGGTTGACCGGCGCATAAAGTCCACCACTCCTCGGCCGTGCTGGCCCACCATGGCGCAGAGATATCCTGGTCCGGAAGATAGCACCTGATCGTATCTTTCTCATAGATCCCCCTGGTCGTGACCGTGCTGCCCATTTCAGTCCCGATGACCGGTTGCTCGGGATGATGCCGGTGGTAATCAGCAACGGCAAATTGACGATAATTAAATCCGCGAATAGGGACCACCTCATTGACACCGGTATAATAATTGGGCAGATCGGCCCCATAAGTACTGGTACGGGTTGGATCAAGCGCTTTCTGACAGGCTAACAAGGAAAGGGCGACCCGTTTTCCAATCCCGTTTGTCTGAATGTATCCTTCTTCATTCCCGATCGACCACATGAATACAGAAGGATGGTTCCGGTCGCGGAGGATAAGTCGCTCAAACTGGCTTCTGTATTCGGGACTGCTGTTCAGCAACCGTTGCTCGTCAAGTACCAGCATTCCCAGGCTATCGCAGACATCCAGCAATTCCGGGGCCGGAGGATTATGACTGGTCCGGTAAGCATTAACACCCATTTTTTTCAATAAACCAATGCGGTAATATTGCAGGTAATCGGGTATGGCCAGGCCGACCCCGGCGTGATCCTGATGACAGCAGACACCCTGGACCTTCATGTTCTCCCCATTCAGGTAAAAACCATTTGTCGCGTCAAATCGCAAGGTACGGATACCAAACCGTTGATTGATGCTATCGGTGACCTGTCCCTTCATTTTTACGACCACAATAACACGATAGAGATAAGGGTTGTTAACCGACCATAAGATCGGATCCTCAATCCTGATCTGCTGTTTGACCAGGTTTGCTGAACCCCTGTCAACCTTCGCCATCTTTTCGCCGGAGATGCCCACCACTTTCCCGTTTCTTTCGGTTATCCGCACCATTACTGTACATTCAACGGGATAATCAGAGGTGTTTTCAAGGTTGATCTCCGTTGTGACATCTGCATATTGCTCCTTCACGTCGGTATAAATAAAAAGGCCACCCTCCGGGATATGAACATGGTTAAATTGATGTAGCCAAACATGCCGGTATATTCCTGCCCCTTCATAAAACCATCCTTCATACTGGGTGGCATCAACCCTGACAGCAAGAACGTTATCCTCGTTAAAACGGATGTAATCCGTGATGTCATAGCTGATACCGATATACCCACTTTCGTTGGCCCCCAGGTAGAATCCGTTCAGCCAGATTCTGGCATCCCTGAAGATCCCATCAAACCGGATAGAGAATCGCTGTCCTGAGTCAGACTTGCTGATTGTAAAATGTTTCCTGTACCAACCAATACTTGTTCCGGGATATTTTCCACCCACCGGCTTATAACCGTGTGATTGAACATCGAAATCATCGGCATATCCGAAAGGCAATTCAACCGCCCAATCGTGTGGCAGATCGATGGTTTTCCAGGCAGAATCCGGGAATCTCGAATCAATGGCCGTGTGTTCAGCTTTCCCTGATTTGGAAAAAATGTTAGCGACGCCGTAATTAAAATCCCGTTGCGGATCACCGGCATAGCCAAAATGGAATTTCCAGTCCCGGTCAAAGTTCAATGTTGAAGGCGGTTTTAAGGGTTGTGCATACGAAACGCTGAATGAAAAAAGCAGAGGGGTAATAAAAACAGACAGGTAATTTCTCATGGTTTATGGAATAAAAATGCTTTAAATCAACCTAAAAAACATATAGTGATCAAAATGTAAAATGGTGTAATAAAGATAAAACATTTTTTGTATAAAATGCAAAGAGGCCGCTTCTTAAGGAGCGGCCTCTTTGTCAGGAATTAAATTCAATGTTAATGATCCTGATCCAGGCAGGTAATCTTACTTTCCGGCCTGGATTTTATAGGTTTTGGTTATCAGGTTGATGTTGATCGTATAAGTTCCTGAGCCTGGTGAAGTGATGCTCGGCGGATCGGGAACGCTTTCAGTAAGCCTGTACACTAAAGGTCCGTCGTTGGGTGTTCCGGTTTCATCGGTTCCCCATTGGGGGGCCCAGCCTGTTGTGGTCTCCATAAATTTCATTCCACCGGCAGTCAGGGTTGTTGTGAGCGTAAAAATACCCGGGGATACCTTTGTAAACGGAATTCCATTGGCCAGGGTCCAACCTGCAGTGGTCGCATCGCCAACGAGGAATAACTGTGCAGAAGTTGCAGATACCTCATAGGTCAGATTAGCCGTGTCGGCCAGGATGTAATAATCGCCTGGATTAGTCGGTGAAGGGATGGCAGATGGATCCGGTACTGATTCGGTCGGCCTGTAAACCAGATTCCCGTTCTCGCTGGTCCCGCCGGCATCTGTACCCCATTGTGGGGCCCAGGCGCCAAGATCGGCTATGAACTTAATAAATTTACCGCCTCCGGAAAGGGTTTCTACGATCGCAAATTTACCTCCTTCGATATGGGTCATCTCAAGCGCTTTTGTGTTATCCCATCCAACCGTGGTAGCATCGCCAAGCAGGTAGATGGGCGGAACAATGACAATGGATGAATAGGGGGTTATGTTTAACGTCAGGGTTCCCGAGTATTTGGTTGCAGCGGCGCCGGTTCCGGAAAGTTGCGATTTAACGCGGAATTCATAAGTGCCAAGGCTGTCGGGCTGACCTAAGAATTTGCTTAAAATAATGGCATTCATCGAACCGACGGTAATCGAATATTCCTTGCTGGTCGATGATACCAACACTTTCGGATCGGCAAATTCATTGCCAACCGTATCCATCTCGAGTGAATAAACAGGAGGTACCAGATCGGAAGGGCTGAAAGCAGAAGAGACCCAGCCGAAGACGCAGAGCACCGAATCTTTATAAGGTTCTGTGAGAACATAGCTGGACCCCTGAGCGGGTGAAACAACCTGGGCGCCAGAAAAGCCGGACAGTTCAACTTTATCATCCTTCTTGCATGAGTATATGCCGATTAATCCGATAGCCAGAATTAATATTGTTAGTTTTTTCATAATGTTTTGGTTTTAAATATTAATATCCTGGATTTTGGGTGAGGTTCGAGTTTGCCGAAACATCAGCGGAAGGCAACGGGAAAAGGTTGTATGTTCTTGCAGTTGTAATACCATCGGCAACGCCGCCTTTCCATGGCCAGAGATAAGTACTCTCACTGAATTTCCCATAACGGATAAGGTCGGTTCTGCGATGACCCTCCCAATAGAGTTCACGCGCCCTTTCATCCAGGAGAAAATCAAGGGTCATCTGATCGGCAGTAATATCCCCGCTGGTATTACCATAAGCTCTTTCCCTGATCGCATTCACATAATTCAGGGCAGCGGCTTCATCCCCACCAGTGCCACCTCTCTTGATGGCTTCAGCATACATCAGATATACATCAGCCAGGCGGAACATGATGAAATCGTTATCGGTATATTCCAAATCCTTGCCACCCGCACCGGTACTGGTTACATTCTTGAACTTTGTAATGGCATAGCCATTGGTAAACAAGCTGACGTCATCGATCTCAAGGCTCTGACCGTCAGTCCAGAACATGGCCCGCTGGTCCTTGGCAAGATTAAATTTATTGACCAAAGCGCTCGTTGTCCGGGTTCCTCCCCATCCACTTGTTACGCCAAAATCGCCAGGCACCATACTACCGCCAATTGCTGCTCTGGTAATAAATGTGGTCCCGCCATAAGTCCTTGTTTTCAACCCGTCAAAACTGATGCTGAAAATGATTTCAGGGCTATTTTCGTTATCAGCTAAGAAAAGGTCTTTGTATTCAGGATCGAGGGAATAGCCTGCATTGATCACATATTGGCAATATTTGATACACTCTGTGTATTTATCCTGCCCGATATAAACATTCGCGTTCAGGTATAATTTTGCTAATAAGGTCCAGATGGTTCCCTGATCTGCGCGGCCATATTCGTTTAATCTTGCTCCCGCCATGAGTGGTTCAATGGCCAACAGTTCTTTTTCGACATAGGTAAACAAAGCATCCCGCTTGATCTGCGTAGGGAAGAATTTTCCTACCGGGTCATTTTCAGTGACAAAAGGAACGTTTCCGAAAAGATCAAGTGCATGATAATAACTCAACGCTCTCAGGAACCTGGCCTCGGTACGGAACCTTATTACTTCTTCCCGGCCCGTTCCGGTGATACCCCGTTCGTCAAGCTTGCTATCCGCGGATTCCCTGATGAACTCATTGCATTGTGCTATCTGGAAAAATATCCTGTAATACATGGCCGCGACAAATACATCGCCTGATCCCCATTTCTGAGAATGGAAATCTTTGATGGTTTGGTCATTCCAGCCGATCACGGCTTCGTCAGTCGGCAATTCCTGATGGTACCAATAGCCGCGGAGATATTCGCCGAATCCTTCATCAATTCCGCTGATATCCGGATCTCCTGCAGGACCCTGCTGCCCGGATACCGAAAGCCCAGCATAACATTTCGCGAGGACTTGTTTGTACCCAGCCGCAGATGTATAAATGTTGGTAGCTGTCATGCTACGAGGGTCGATTGGCAACGTATCAAGATCCTTAACACAGGAAGCGAGAAACAAGGTTGTTGCCAAAACCATGAATGTTATCTTATATATTCGTTTCATTTTTTTCAGTTTTTAAGCGTTAGAATAAAAGATTTACACCCAAAACAAACACCCTTGATCGGGGATACATATTGTTGTCAATACCCACCGTTGTGCCAAGGTTCACCTCGGGATCGAGACCCTTATAACCGGTGATGGTAAATACATTATTGACAGTGAACGAGAGGCGAAGGTTAGCGGTGTTTTTGATGACATTACCGAAATCATAAGCCAGGGTAAGATAATCCAGCTTGAAATAGGAGGCATTCTGCACATAGTAATCCGACAAATATTGATTGTTGGCAAAATTTGCATCATACACATCGGATGTTACATTGCTCAGATAAGGACCTTCGGAACGGTACAGGTTAGAATAGACACCACGGTTGGCAGAAATGTTGTTATAGACATAATTTCCAATGGCAGCGTGGCCTGCAGCAGAAAGGCTGAGCTTTTTATATGACAGGGTAGTGGATATGCCATAAGTTGAGGTGGGGTTGGCGCTGTGGTATTGATACCGGTCAGCATCCGTGATTTTCCCGTCGTTATTCCTGTCAACATACAATCCTTCGATGGGATTTCCATCGTTATCATATACTTGCTGATAAACGTAGAACGAGTACATCGGGTAGCCGACACTCTGGATCTGGACCGTGTTTCCAACACCGCCACTGATTCCGCCAACCAGGATCCCTGCATAATTGGGGTCGTCATTCACGGTAAGTTTGGTGATTTCATTCTTATTGGTCGTGGCATTGAGGTTGATATCCCATTTCCAATCTTTGGTAACAATGGCTTTGAATCCCAGGTTGAATTCCCATCCGTTATTTTTCATATCCCCGATATTGGTCCATACATAGTTGGAAAGATTCGTTCCTGCAGGGACAGGGACATAACATAACATATCGGAGGTTTTACGGATATAATAATCAATTGATCCCGTGATCCGGTCATTCAGGAATCCGAAATCAAGACCAAAGTTGGTCGTTGCAGTGGTTTCCCATTTCAGTCCGGCATCATAAGCGTTGGCGCGAAGGGTGGTATAGAACACATTTCCGAATTGGTACATGGCATATTGATCGCTGGCAGTATAAACGGGGATGGATGGATACCAGTTGTCGCCCAGATCCTGCTGACCGGTCTTTCCCCAGCCAACTCTGAGCTTCAATTGCGAAACCACCTTTGAATTTCTTAAAAAGACTTCATCGTTGATTTTCCAGGCTAATGCAACCGAGGGGAAAAGGCCCCAACGGGTGTCCTTCGAAAATTTAGAAGAACCGTCGTCGCGCAAGGTAAAGGTGAAAAGATAACGGTCGGCCAGGGTATAGTTCAAACGGCCATAAAAGGAAAGAAGATAATACTCTTTTTTCGCGGTCACATCACTGGTCCGTAAAGAATCATGAGGAACGTTGCTGTTGTGGTTATTGGCTTCAAAATAAAAATGCTGCCACGAGTAACCAGCCATCACATCAAATTTGCTCCGGATGGAATTTACCTCTTTTACATAGTTCAGGTAAAAATCAAGGACTTTATTGTTTTTTGTTTGATCGTATGTGTTGTCGGTCCCTTTATTTGAGTAAACCCAGGTTGCATTTTCCGGTACATAAACGGTACCGTTGCTTTTCGAATAATCAATACCCAGGTTTAACACTGCCCGTAAATCGGGAAAGAAGTGCAATTTATAGTCTAACTGCAAGTTTCCCAGGAAACGGTTGACGTGTGACTTATCATCCTTCATCTGGAGCATGGCAACCGGGTTTGAAGTCGCCTGTCCGACCGGGATGGTGTCTCCCGATTGAAGCCATGCCCAATAATCGCCAAAATTGTTGGTCGCCGTTACCGGTTTAGTCGGGTCAAAAGCAATGGCAGCTCCAATGGCGCCATTATCGGCAAACCTGTTCTTCTCATACATGTATTTTGCATTCAGGTTAACCTTCAGATAGTTTTTGAAAAATGTAGGGTTGAGGTTCAATCCCACGGAGGTCCTTTGCATGTTATCCGTCTTCAGGATACCATTCTGATACATGTAACCAACCGACAAACGGTAAGGCATTGTGCTGATAGCGCCTGTGATGGCGACGTTGTGATCCGTGCTGATACCGGTCCTGAAAATTTCTTTCTGCCAGTCTGTACTGTTCACGGTATCAAGGAGGCCCAGAACAGCCTGGTTCCCAGCATATTTTTGTTTTATAAGGGCCCTGTATTCATCAGCGCCAAGAACTTTATAGGTTCGGGGCACGGTGGCAATAGAAATATTACCGGAATATTCAACGCCAATCTTTTTCCCACCCGCTGTGCCTTTTTTTGTCGTGATGATGATAACGCCATTGGATGCGCGCGATCCATAAATGGCCGTGGCAGAGGCATCCTTTAATACAGTGTAGGTTTCAATGTCATCAGGATTAATCATGCTAAGGGTCCCACGGGCGCCTGAAGTGCTGGTATTGTCAATGGGAACGCCATCAATAACGACCAGGGGGTCGTTGGACGCGTTGAGGGATGAACCACCGCGGATCCGGATAACGGCATCCCCGCCAGGCGCACCGCCCAGGGTCGTAACCTGAACACCCGGGATTTTTCCAATGATCAACTGTTGCGGTGAAGTGATCAACCCCTGGTTAAAACTTTTTTTATCAATCGCGGTAACAGAACCGGTTGCATCCTGCTTTTTCACAGTGCCATACCCGATCACTACGATCTCATTCAAACTGCTTACACTTGTTTCCAAAACAACGTTGATCTTCTTTTCCCCGGAAAAAGTCCGCTCCTGGGTTTGATAACCAACATAAGAAAATACCAGGATATCACCCGGTTTTACCTTAATGGTGTAATTCCCATCAATATCCGTAACCGCGCCAAGTGTGGTGTTTTTTATCACAATGGTGACTCCGGGTATTGAACTTCCGTCTGCTGCATCCGTCACTTTTCCGCTCAGCGCAACTTCCTGTGCATATATCGCCGATGTGGAGGCAAAGGCGACCAAAAGTAACAGAAAACGCAACCATAGTATTCGTTTCTTCATAGAGTTGAATTTGTAAAGGTTTAACATTCTGTTAATTGATTGATTGTTTATATATTTGATTGATTGGCAAATGGAAATTTGATCAAAACGGATCTAAAAATACAACAATCATAGGAATTTTGTCACCATCGCGAAATTAATTTATCTTTTTTACTTCCTGTCATTGGATTCCATGTAAACACCTGACGTTAAATCCTGTAAATAAGAATGGCCTGAAATAAAACGGGCGAATATACAAAAAAAAACAATATATGACAATTTATCTCATAGCCTCGGATTTACATGATGGTCTGGCCATTGACTGAATATTTTCCGGTAGGATATCTTTGGGGTCAAGGGAATGTAAACTGATTATTGAATATATTTGCATGAATTCTTATAAACTGCTGATTGTGTTTGAAATGTTAGTATAAATCAATAAACAAAAAATGAAAAAATTCAGAAGATCATTCAGCCTTATCCTCATTCTCTTTATAGGTATGCTGCAAGAGGGATTGCTTTCTGGTCAGGTGATCGTTACCACCCCTGTTTTCCCCCTTGAAAACGATTCGGTCACCATTATTTTTGATGCAGCACAAGGGAACGGGGAGCTGATGAATGTCTCACCCCCGATATATGCGCACACCGGGGTCATCACGAACCTCAGCTCCTCCCCTTCCGACTGGAAATATGTGGTTGCCGGCTGGAATGAGAATATTCCCAAAGCGCTTATGACCCCGTTAGGAGGCAATAAATACCGGTTAAAAATACAACCTTCCATCCGGAGCTACTATGGCGTTCCGGTTAACGAACAGATCGAAAAAATGGCCTTTGTGTTCCGTAATTCAGATGGCACCAAGGTGGGACGGAATGCCGATGGCAGCGATATCTTTGCTGATGTTTATCCTCCCGTTATGAGTGTCAATATCGTCGAACCTACCAACCGCGACCTCTATCTTTACCAACAGGATACTATCCTGGTTTCGGCGGTCAGCCCTTTGGCAGCCTCCCTGAAAATTTTCATCAACGGGAACCTGGTGAAAACCAGTCCCGGTCAGTTTATTTATGATACCATCCTGGCAGATAATTTTGGACAGAATTGGGTGAAAAACCAGATCAGGATAATGGCCGAAAACGATACCGCTTCAGCCAGCGATTCGGTTTCCTATACCGTTATCCCTACCCCTGCAGTAGCCGATCTCCCTCTCGGTATGATTGACGGGATCAATTATTTAGATACGACCAGCGCCTTGTTATGCCTCTATGCCCCCTACAAAAAAAATGTTTTCCTCATGGGCGAATTCAACAACTGGCAACTTGATTCGAACTTTTACATGAAAGTAACCCCTGACGGAAAAAGATACTGGCTGCAGATCAACAACCTGATCCCAAAAGAGGAATACATTTTCCAATACCTGGTTGACGGCAATATCCGCATTGGCGACCCTTATGCCGACAAAGTGAGCGATCCTGACGACCAGTATATTTCTTCAGCAACTTACCCGGAGCTTAAACCCTATCCTACAGGTTTGACCACGGGTGTTGCAACATACCTGCAAACCGACCAGGATCCTTATCCCTGGGACCCTGAACCCTTTGTAGCCCCTCCTGTGTCCAGCCTTATCATTTACGAATTACTGATCCGGGATTTTACCTTAGCCCACGATTACCCTTCCCTGATCGACACCCTCGACTACCTGAAAAACTCCGGGATCAATGCCATTGAACTGATGCCCATAATGGAATTTGAAGGAAATATCAGCTGGGGATATAATCCCGATTATTCCTTTGCTGTTGACAAATATTATGGCACGAAGAACGGGCTTAAACAATTCGTCGAAGCAGCCCACGCTAAAGGAATCGCGGTGATTCTTGACATTGTCTGCAACCATCATTTCGGCAACTCGCCACTTGTAAAGTTATACTGGGATGGGAACGCCCAGTGTCCTGCTGCCAACAATCCCTGGTTCAACCAGATCCCGAAACATCCCTACAATGTCGGATACGATTTCAACCATGAAAGCCCGGATACAAGAGTTTATATGGAACGATTGATAACCTACTGGCTTACAGAGTTTCACGTAGATGGATATCGGTTTGACCTGTCGAAAGGGTTTACGCAAAAGAATTCTTATCCTAACAATGTCGCCCTGTGGGGCCAATATGACGCTTCACGTATCAGTATACTGGAAAACTATGAGTCAGTCATCCATGCAGTCAATCCGGATGCTTACATGATCCTTGAACATTTCGCGGATAATTCGGAAGAGGTTGTACTTTCGAATAACAACATGCTTCTTTGGGGAAATGTTACCGGTGTTTATGAGGAGGCAGCCATGGGTTACAACGAAAACAGCAAATCAGATCTTTCCTGGGCTTCCTATAAAAAGAGAGGATGGACCCAACCCAACCTGGTTGCCTATATGGAGAGTCATGACGAGGAACGGATGATGTTCAAAGCCATCACCTATGGTAACATCACTCAAACTGATTATAAAATCAAGGGCGACACTTCACTTTGCCTGAAACGGGATGAATTGGCTGCCAATTTCTACTTCATGCTACCGGGGCCTAAAATGGTATGGCAATTCGGGGAGTTGGGTTACGATTATTCCATCAATTATCCAACTGGCACCTCCGATTCGCGATTAACCCCTAAACCCATCCGGTGGGATTATCTCACCCAGTGGAGGAGAAGATATACACGAAATGTTTTTGCAGCCTTGATGGAATTGAAAAAGAACCAGCCTGTATTCAGCACCACTGATTATACCATTGATGTTACCGGCGCCACAAAAAGGATCTGGCTGCGGCACAGCGCCATGGATGCCACGGTTTTGGGAAATTTCGACGTTGTCAGCAAGAATGTCGATCCTTCTTTCACTAAAACCGGTACCTGGTATGAATATTATTCAGGCGATTCCCTGATCGTTACCGATGTTTCAGCAACCCTGCCATTCAAACCCGGCGAATACCGGATCTATACGACGGCCCGTTTACAAAAGCCCATATTTACAGGCCTGGATGAACACCCGCTTCCGGGTTCAGTTGAAACCGGAAAGGCGCTGGTTTATCCCAATCCTGCAACCGACCTGGTGAATTTTGCTTTCAATATCACCGAACCGGGAAAAGCCCGGATCATGCTGTATGATATTTCCGGCAGATTGGTCAAACAATTCTTCACCGGATTATTGTCCCAGGGATTGCACCAATACACGATAGACCTTACCGCTACCACCGGTGAGCATATTTCACCGGGTGTTTACCTGTATGTATTTCAGGCCGGCAAGATCCAGTCACAGGGAAAGTTGATCATACAATAAAGGATGAGCGATCAGGAATGGCCCTAAGATCAAACTGTGGCAATCAGGGTACCGATGATCTTACTTCTGAGAGACGGGCATATTCATCTTTATAAGCTTCCCTGAATGCCCGGAACCATTTTTCATTTATTGCAACAGGGTGGGCAGGGGATTTTTCTTTTGCAAACATGGATGTTATACCTTTTTGATAGTCCACCTCTGCAAGCGATATTCCCAATTGTTGCTGGGCCTGCAGGGCTTTGTCAGCAGGAAATCCCTTCTTGGGCAATAAACACAAATACCGGAAAGCTTCTCTGTCGTCATGGAGCCCCTGGTAAAACAGAACAGCCTGAAAAACAAGGTATGGGTTATTCCTTGAATCCACAAAATTAAATCCTGATTCAAAAGGGCAACCCAGATTATCGAGGTTGTACGACTTGTAACTTCGTTCTGTTCTGTATAAAATTGATAAAACCGTATCATATTGGCCTGAAGCAGCATACCTTTCCGCCCGTGTTAACTCTTCCTGGTAAGCAATCGCCTTTTCATATTTTTTCAGTGTATCTGAAATGTTTGTGGACGCTATTCCGCACCCCGGAACAGAATCAGCCAAAGCAAAGGCACGGTGGATGTATAAACCTGCATTCATGTAGTTTTTCAGAGCAACGGCCCTGTCTGCGCGTATCATCGTATACGTCACTGAATCGGCAAGATCCCTGCATCTTTGCTCCCTTATTTTTTCACCAAACCAGGTTAATACCGATGTAAATTCCTGGTCACGACCCAATCCGTACCTTGTACCTGCATTACGGATTGTATCCAGGGTGGCTTCAGCCTTGCCGAAACGGCTTGACCAGATGTCCTTCTGGGCAAGGCTTAGGTCGATCAGCAGGTGGTTTTTCATGGCTCTCCTGTAAAGAGAATCATAATCACCGGAAGGGGCCAATCCATGCCGGTCTGACAACGAACGCGCCTGATCGAAATACTGCAGGGCCAGTGTAAATTGACGATGATTGAGGGCGCCCACCCCGTCAGAAAAAAACTTTTTATACCGGATCTGTTCAATAAAAGGAGTAATGGAGTCATGCCTGCCGGCAAAGACCGAATGATCGGGAAGACAGGAAAGAAGGGTCGCTGCATTATCGAAATAATAAAGGGCTGTATCAAACTGGTTACCGGTCAACGCTGCAATTGAACGGTTAACTGATTCCTGGCATATACCCGCGAGCGCCCTGTTCTTTTTCGCTTCCATCTGACCGTTGACCGGGATCAGTTTGTCAGGGGTATAGATCTGTTCGAAAAGCTGATAACATTCCAGCGCTTCTTTGAATTTTTCCTGTTCAAGGAGCTGATCGCACTGGCTATTACGCATGAAGAACAATTGACCATAAACCTGCCGGTAGAGAGAATCATTGGGAATGAGACCGGGATGCATTTTATAGTAGGCTGCAGCATTCTCAAGGTATTGGTCAGCCATGTCATATTTCCGGTTGCTGATACAATCGGTGGCAATGCCAATATAGGCATTGAAGATTTCTGTGGAAGCCTGCGTTAACGATTCATCCACCCCCCCGAACCGGATCCCGGCCGGAAACGTAGCATTAAACTTTTTTGCATGTTCCATAATCGAAACCGCTTCGGCAAACCGGTTCCTTTTCATTAAATCCTGCGCTAACTGATGATAGGATAACAGGATTTTCCAGGAAATAAATTGCCACAAAGAATCCGTTTCCGCATCAGGAAACATCTTCCTCATTAACAGTTCCGGGATGTTTTTATCGGGTGGAAAAGATAGGGTGTCGAAATAATGATCGAGAAAGTCATAGTATATGTCGCCGTGCCTGTCACCCATTAATTGTGACTTTTCCACGAAGGAAAGGATCCTTGCTGTATAAAAACCGGCTATTCCCGATAAATCCCTATTCCAGGGAATGGCCCCGGACCCCAGCAGGGCATCACAATAATTATAAGTCAAAGTCCTGGAAATTTTAAATAAAGTCAGATAACGGGAGGAGAGTTGTAAAGGATCAAAGGTCGGATCAGGCAGATTGTCCAAAAAATCCCGGTCCCTGATACAGGTTAAAACCTTGTTGAGCTCTTCTATCTGAATAAAATGCACGGGCAAAAGGTCCTCACGGGAAATATTCATCGTATCTGCAACCTGAGTTAAAGTATCTACGAGGACCGAGGAGGCGTAATAATCATCGATCAGGTGCATCCGGTGCATAAAAAGTGAAAAGCCAAGAGAATCATAATAAAACTGAACATCGCGTAAAAGAATGGTGTCCAGGCTTGGATCAAATCCTGTTACCGGAATTTCAAAAAGTAAGCTATCCGAGGGAACAATCCTTTGCGAAACAAGGTTTTGCTCTGTATAACTGGTCGTATCATACCGGTTGGCCCACCTTAAAGTTAAATTCATCCGGTTGGGGATCAGTACATCTGAAATATCGAACTGGCGGTAGCGTATGTCCCCTTTCATGACCGGGTCCCTAAAAAAAACCCGAAGCCGGTTTTTCCCATCAACCGGGCCGATTGAAATCTTGTTCATATAACAAAGATCCAGATCGACAAGCCAGGGATCACGGAGCACATGCTTGGCGATTTCACGTAAGATCCTGTTCCCAAATACGAGATGGCCTTCTTCCAAATGGTGATATTTTACAGTATATCTGATTTTTTCAGAGGATCTGAAAGAATCGACCTGGGCTGATATCGGATGAGAAAAAATGAGCAAAAGAAGGAAAGGGAAAAATCTATGCATCAGGAAGAGAAAAGAAAAATTTTTGTACAAAAATAAGCATTTGTTTTTTTTTTCAGTTTTGTTAGTAAATTTGACGTTACATTATGATCAGATTAATCTACCCAAAAATTTTTCTCCTATGAAGAATCATTTCTCTCACAAAATTGCTTTAATAATAGGATTCATTTGCATTGCAGCTTTGGTAAACCCGGGTTGTAAATCGAAGAAAGACACGCAAAAAAAAGCTCCTCCCCTGAAAGTCATGCAGATCAAGGGCACGCGCCTTCCAATCTATCTTGAGATGGTGGGGCAGGCTGTGGGTATCCCCACGGTCGAAATCCGCGCACGGGTTGCCGGTTACCTGCAAAACTGGTCCTTCAGGGAAGGTTCTATAGTTCAAAAGGGACAAAAACTGTTTACCATCGAGCAGGATGAGTATATCAACAGCCTCAAATTTGCCGAGGCAGACCTTGAAAATAAAACAGCAGCCTGGGAAAAAGCAAAACTGGACGTGGCCCGTCTGAAACCACTTTTATCGACCAATGCCATCAGCCAGAACGACTATGATAAAGCGGTCACCACGGAACTGATGGACAGGGCCTCTGTTGCCAGTTCCAAAGCAAACCTGGCAACGGCCAAGTTGAATCTCTCCTATACGGTAATGGCATCCCCGATAACCGGATGCATCGGCGCATGCAATGTCCGTCCCGGTAACCTGGTCGGAAAAGGAGAATCCACCCTGCTTACAACTGTTTCAGCAGTGGATCCCATTTATGTCAATTCCCAGATGAATGAAAATGATTACCTGAAGATCATGCGGTATTATGATGCCAATAAAAAAGACCTGAATAGCAAGAATGATGTTCTCAAGGTCTTTATAACCCTTTCGGACAAACAGGTATTTGATCATGCCGGATCCATCGATTTCATTGACCGGGAAGTCAATCCGGAAACCGGTACGATCGCCATCCGCGCTGTATTCCCAAATCCTGACGGGTTGATTAAACCCGGTAACTTTGCGAATGTTAACCTGATGTTGATGGAACAGGAAAACGGGATCCTCATCCCGCAAAGCGCCACAACGCAGATACAGGGAAAGAATTTCGCGTTTGTCGTGGATGCAGGGAATAAAGTCCACAGGGTCCCGGTCATCCTCTCGCGGTCCATGAATAATAATATTGTCGTCGTGAACGGACTGAAAGTTGGCGATCGTATCCTGCTTGAAGGATTCCAGAAATTTCAGGAAGGAATGGCCGTCACACCGGTCAATGTACCCGACACACTGAGCATACCTCAGATGAAAGCCAAATGACAGAAATTTAAGAATTAATAATAAAAATCACCAATCCATAAATATCAATAATGGTCAATGGTCAATAGTCAATAGTCAATGGTCAATAGTCAATGGTCAATAGTCAATCCTTAATGGTCAATTCTAATTTGTAATTTTCTGTATATGTTGCAATCCTTTATCACCCGCCCTATTCTTTCGTCGGTCATTGCCATCCTCATTGCCCTTGTCGGGATTCTGAGTATGCTCTCACTGCCCATTTCCCAATATCCGGATGTAGTGCCACCAACCATTCAGGTTACTGCTTATTACCCTGGCGCCAATGCCGAAGATGTACAAAAGACCGTAGCCATCCCCCTTGAAGAGCAGATCAATGGCGTTGACAATATGACCTATATGACATCCCAATGTGCCAATGACGGATCCTGTACCATCACCGTTTATTTTTCGGTAGGGACCGATCCGGATATGGCCACTGTCAATGTACAAAACCGAACCCAAAGGGCCATGAACGTATTGCCACCTGAAGTAACCCAGGGCGGCGTTACTGTATTAAAGAAATCACCAAGTGTCCTGATGTTGTATGCCCTTGTATCCAACGATACGGCATACGACACGAAATTTCTCGCCAATTACCTGAATATAAATGTGGTAAACGTAATCAAACGAATCGAGGGAGTAGGCGACGTGAACATGTTCGGTGGGGATGATTATTCAATGCGGATCTGGTTGAACCCGGAACGGATGGCAGGATATGGAATAACAGTTAAGGATGTTCAATCGGCGATCAAAGATCAGAATGTTCAGGCCGCAGCCGGACAGATTGGTAAAAACCCGGCGGAACAAGGCCAGGAAATGTCGATCATGATCAATGTCCGGGGCCGTCTTGTTGACGAAGCGGAGTTTGGTAACATCATCATCAAAGCCAACAACGATGGTTCCCTTGTCCGCATGAACGATATTGCCAGGATCGAACTGGGAATGAAAACTTACGACGCCAACAGCCGTTTCAATGGTAAAACAGCGCCTTGTATTCTCGTTTACCAGTCCCCCGGATCAAATGCTGTTGCTGTCCGCGCCGCGTGTGATGCTGCCATGGAAGAGCTGGCAAAGGAATTTCCCCAGGGGATAACCTATGAAAAAGGCCTGGATACCGTCGAATTCGTGACTGCTTCCATCGAGGAAGTGTTGAAAACCTTATTTGAAGCCTTTATCCTCGTCTTCATTGTTATCTTTATCTTTCTTCAGGATTGGCGGGCAACACTCATCCCAGCCATCACCGTACCGGTTTCACTGGTGGGCGCCCTGGCTGCATTCGCTTTTCTCGGGTTTTCCATTAATATGCTCACCCTTTTCGCACTGGTATTGGCCATAGGTATCGTCGTTGACGATGCCATTGTAGTCCTGGAGGCTGTCCAGGAAAAGATCGATTCTCAAGGAATGACCTCCCTGGAAGCAACAAAACATACCATGAAAGAGATCACGGGCGCCATCCTGACCATCACAATGGTTCTCTGTGCCGTGTTTATCCCGGTTTCATTCCTGGGTGGCACCACGGGCGTTATGTATAAACAATTCGCCCTGACACTCATATCTTCCATCCTGATCTCAGCGCTTCTTGCATTGACACTGGCCCCTTCCTTATGCGTTATGCTGCTAAAACCCAAGAAAGACAAGAAAGGATTGATCGGGAAATTTTTCAAAGGGTTTGACAGTGGATTTACAAAAACTACGAATAAGTATGTCAGGATTGTCGAGAATTTCACCCACCATCTGGCCCGCCCCATCATGTTCCTTACCGTCGTTCTTGTCCTTGCCATCTTTATCATGAAGTTCCTGCCTTCCGGATTTCTACCTTCAGAGGATCAGGGCTATTTCTTCGTCAATGTTTCGACACCTAAGGCCTATTCCCTGGAAAAAACAAATGAAGTCATGCGTCAGGTCGAAAAGATCCTGGCCCATACAGAAGGGATCGAATCTTATACTACCATCCCCGGATATAGTATCCTTGACAATTCGGTGAGCACAACCAATGGGATGGCATTTGTAAAGCTGAAAGACTGGAAAGTCCGGAGCGCTGATTCGCTCCATGCCGAGCAAATCATCCTGAGGGTCCAAAAGCAATTCAATAAAATCGCCGGGGGAATTTGCATGGCCTTTAACGCGCCTGCTATCTCCGGCCTGGGTAAAACCGGCGGCCTTGAACTGCAATTGGAAGATAAATCGGGAGTGGGCCTTGATAAACTCACCAAGGTGACGATGGATTTCTATACAGAAGCAGCAAAAAGGAAAGAATTTTCCAATCCTTTTACTTCCTTCCGGACCGACATCCCGCAATATAAACTAACTGTCGATAAGGAAAAAGCCAAAACGATGGGAGTCCCCATCAACGATATTTATTCTACCCTTCAGTGCCTCTTCGGAAGCTATTATGTCAATGATTTTAACAAATTTGGTAAGTCATACCGTGTTATCATCCAGGCCGATGCCCCGTATCGCGCCAACAAGGAAGATATTCCGAGGGTTTATGTGAAAGGCGGTTCCGGCAAAATGATCCCACTTGGAACACTTGTCAGCATTACTCCCACACAAGGACCCGATGTTGTAAAACGGTTCAATTTATATTCCTCCGCTGATTTTACCATTGGGATACCTCCAGGATCTTCCACCGGCCAGGGGATTGAAGCTGTAAAAGAGGTGGCAGCAAAAACCCTTCCTTTTGGCTTCGGCTATGAATATTCAGGAATGACGCGGGAAGAGTTGACCTCCAGCGGTCAAGCGGGTTATATTTTCGCCCTTTGTTTTATCTTCATATATTTCCTGCTCGCCGCTAAATATGAGAGCTGGTTGTTGCCTCTCCCGGTGCTTCTGACAATCCCATTCGGGGTTTTCGGGGCCTTTGGCCTTCAATGGGCCCGTGGATTACAAAACAACATCTACGCGCAGATCGGCTTGATCATGCTCATCGGGCTTGTTGCTAAAAATGCCATTCTTATCGTTGAATTCGCAAAAATGAAATATGAAGAGGGCATGCCGCTGCTCGATGCTGCCAGGGAAGGGGCCAAACTGCGTTTCCGCCCTATCCTGATGACCTCCTTCGCGTTTATCCTGGGCGTGGTTCCCCTGGTGATTGCGTCCGGCGCGGGAGCCGCCAGCCGTCATGCGCTCGGGACCTCCGTATTCGGCGGTATGCTGATGGCTACCATCTGCGGTGTCATGGTTATTCCTTCACTCTTTGTGGCCTTCACGAAACTCGAAAACAGATTGAAGAAGAAAAAAAATCCTGAAACGCCAAAACACGTTGAAACCAATAAATCATAAATGTTCCGTTACCAAAGATAAATCGTCAAACATCAATTGTAAATCGTAAATCTTAACACAGCATGGTCCGAATTACTCCAAAATACTTTTTCCTGCTCCTTATTCCCGGTTTCTTCATCCTCCTTAATGGGTGTAAGGTTGGCCCGAATTATCAGCGTCCGGCAATGAAAATGGACAGTCTTTTTCGCTTTGCGCAAAGTTCTGATACCAACTCCATGGCTAATATTGAATGGGTCAAATTATTCAAAGATACCGTTCTTCAGCGACTGATCAGGACCGGGCTGGAACAAAACTACGATATCAGGACTGCCTATGCCCGTATCGAAGAAGCCAGGGCGAACTTTAAAATTTCACGCGGACAGCAGTTCCCGCAGATTAACGCGAGCGCAAACGGCGGTTGGACCCGTCAACAATTATACACCGGGACAATAGCTGAGTACAGCGCCCTTCAAGCTACCGCCGGATTGTCATGGGAAATTGACCTTTGGGGGAAACTGCGCAGGTCGAAAGAAGCAGCGAGGGCCAACCTGTTCGGACAGATGGCTTATCAGCAATCGGTACGCATCATGCTGATCAATGAGATTGTCTCCAACTATTTTGACTTGCTGGAATTTGACAATGAGATGAAGATCACCCGGGACAATATTGTGATCCGGGAAAAATCATTAGCTCTGGTTAAAGCAAAAATGATCGCCGGAACTGCATCCGGCCTTGTGGTTGCCCAGGCTGAAGCCGAACTAGCCCTGGCACGCGCCCAGGTGCCTTATCTTGAGATGGTTACTGGGGAAAAAGAGAACTATCTCAGCACCTTGTTAGGTGAAGCCCCTCATGGTTTTGTAAGAGGCCGCCCCATGCTGGACCAGATTAATCCTCCTGAAATTTCCACACCCGGCATTCCTTCCCAGTTGATCTTAAGGCGTCCTGATATTATAATGGCTGAACAACAACTGGTTGCTGCCAATGCCAACATTGGGGTGGCACGGGCCAAGATGCTGCCTTCCCTGAACATCACCGGCGATATTGGCGCTGCATTTAACCCGACTAACTTGATCTATGATGCCTTAGGTAGCCTGGTCGCCCCTATATTTGGCGGCGGACAACTCAGGGCCGGGGTAAAAAAAGCTAAAGCCCAGAAAGAACAAATGCTGTACGCATACATGCAAAGCATTAACACGTCGCTGAAAGAGGTTTCCAATGCTTTGCTGGAAGTCAAAAAGCAACATGAAATCGTCCAAAGTCAGCAAGTAACAGTCAATGCGGCACAAACTGCTTATGAATTATCTGACCAGCTTTACAATGCTGGATATGCCAGCTACCTTGACGTTATTAACGCCCAATCGATGCTCTTCAGCTCACAACTCAATCTCTCCAATGCCCAGAGCAATGAACTTACTGCTATCGTTGTATTATATTCCTCCCTTGGTGGTGGATGGAAATAACCCTGCTTCCTGATGAAAAAGATCTTTCATGTCTTATACAGAGGTAACAAGTGCGTTCAGCTAATTGCCATCCTGTTTATTCTTTCAACTCAATCCCTGGTCGCGCAGAATCAGGCGGATACCATTACGGATCAGGTTAAGGACCAGCTTTTTCACCGGCTTAAAAATTTCAGTTTCGGATTTTATATCGACACATATTATAATTATACCTTAGGAAATTCAGTCGATACCAGCAATATCATTCCTTTCTCAAGCAACTGCCCGGTACAGGACCAGATCCGGATGAACCATGCCGCCCTCGAAATATATTACAATGCAGATCGGCTCAGGGGCAAACTGGTACTCCAATATGGCGACGCCCCAAACCTCCTGGCTTCCCCCGACGCCCAATTCATTAAAAATCTGCGTCAGGCCAATTATGGTTTCCGTATCTTCAAACAACTCTGGCTGGATTTCGGATATTTTCTAAATCCGGTAGGGTATGAATCTTCCTGGGCTGTTCTCAACCAATTAAGCACAGTAACGACAGGGGGATATTTTGAACCGGGAAGTTTATTGGGTTGTAAATTAACTTATAGCTTTAATGACAAATTTACGATTGGGATCATGTTCGGAAATCCATACTCGCTCGCCTATGGTAAAAACACTCATAGCGCCGGGGTCACGTTCCTGAACTATAAACCCTTGAAAAATTTATCCCTGACCTATAACAATTTCTTTGGGAACCAGGCGCTTATCGACAATGACATTGACAACAATATCCTTTATAACAATCTCATCGTTAGTTATTCCCCCATTAAACCACTGACAATTACCGGGGAACTGGATTTTGCCGGTGAAACCAATTCACAATTGCCTCCTGATACCAATAAGGTCGCAACTATGTTTTCAGGATTCCTCCAGGTCAACTATAAATTCCTGAAACATTTTGCTGTCACTGCCCGCTATGAATTTTTTAACGACCCTGATGGTTTTTTGTCCCAGCCCTATTATTATGATGGTAAAATCCGGGGACTCCTGATGAATGGATTCACGACCGGGTGCGAATACAAACCTTTGGATTTTTGCTATTTCCGCGCTGAATACAGATACCTTGCCGCTGATCAGGGAAATATGGTCTTCTATGGCTGTACCAGCGATTTTTTCCAGGCAATAACCTTTACGACCGGCGTGCGATTTTAGTCTTATCTTTGTGCCATAACAACCTGAAACCGTTATGACCCGCAAAGAGATTGATCAACAATATACAGGACTATATCAGAAGATCTACCACCTGGAGATCAAAGCAGCGCTGGATGATCTGAACCGGCGGATCCGGTTTATCCCAAAATCCGATTTCTATTACCAGCTGGAAACCATCCGGGATAATTACCAGAATTTACTCCGGTATTCCTATGAAGGGTACAAGGATGTCCAACAAAAAAAAATCCTTGATGGGCTCTGCGCTTCCGTTCTCGGGATAACCGATGAAATGAGGCAGATTCAGCTGGCGCCGGAACTACCTTACCGGAAGACGGAAAAAGCCAGCCTTCATACCAGCCTTGGGGAAGACCCGCGGATAAGTATGCCGGATCTGAAGGAAAGTTCCTTACAGTCAGTTGAAACGATGTTCAAACTGATCTGGCTGACCGACACGATCAGCGAAGATTCCGCCCTCACCCTTCGTAAAATCAACGATTCCCCATCTCTTCCCTGGCATGAGAAATGCCTTGTGGTTAGCGCCCTTACACTGAGTTTACTCCATTATTTCGATATCCGGAAATTTAATCTTTTGTTCCTGTTTATTGAAGCCCGCGAAAACCAGGTTTATCAGCGTGCCCTGACCGGATTGGTACTTGCATTGCTCCGTTATGACGAACGGATACGATTCTATCCCGAATTGATCGATAAACTGAAAATCCTGTCGGATGATGAATCCATCCTTCCCGAACTGGAGCTGGTCTTGTTCCAACATTTAATGGCACGGGAAACCGACCGGATCACAAGGGAATTTGAAACGGAAGTCCTGCCGGAAATGAGGAAAATGATGCCCGAAATTGAAGAAAAACTTCAGCTTGGCGATCAATCCGAAGATGAAGATATGGAAGGTAAGAACCCTGGCTGGAAAGACATGATTGAAGAGGTGCCCGGGCTATTTGAAAAGATCGAAAAATTCTCGAAGATGCAAATGGAAGGAGGCGATGTTTTCATGAGTACCTTCAAACTCCTGAAACGATTTGATTTTTTTAATTACATGAGCAACTGGTTTGTTCCCTTTCACCGCGAACACCCGGATATCAGTAACTTGTTCTCCGATTCGGAAGAGATCAATGTCCGCCTGCTCGAAAGTCTCGAAAAAGCTTTTTATATCTGCAATTCCGATAAATATTCCTTCGCTTTTAATTTTCAGGCCATCCCTGCCCAGCAACGTTCCATGATCGTGACCAATTTCGAAGCTGAATTTGCCCAGATGAGGGAAATGGCTTCCGAAGAAGAAATCCTGGATCAATCGCTTGCTTCCAATGCAATATACATCCAATATATCCAGGATCTTTACCGGTTTTTCAAATTATTCCCGGTACGCCAAGAATTTGAAGATATTTTTACATGGAAAATACACCTTTCTGATCTGAACTTTTATCAATCAATATTTGAACGCACTGGTTTTACAGAAAAGATAGCATCTTTTTATTTCGATAAGGACTATTATCCTGAAGCCATTGAACTTTATCTGTATCTCATTGAAAAAAATGGGCCCAGGGGCGATTATTACGAGAAAATCGGTTATTGCTATCAAAAATCAGATAATTATCAAAAAGCAGTTGCATTTTACGAAAAAGCAGAACTTTTCGACACCAATCGCTTATGGTTGCTTAAAAAACTGGGATGGTGCAACATCAAAATGAAAAAATACGACAAGGCGCTCCTTTATTTCAAGGAGGCAGCCGATCTGTCACCCGAAGACTCTTCCCTGCAAAACCAGGTTGCCCAGTGTTACCTGAATCTGAAAGAGTATGAAGAGGCATTGACAGTTTATACAAGGCTGCAATTTTTTGATCCCACCAGCCTGAAATTGCTTCGCCCGATTGCATACTGCCATTTCGTTTTGGGAAAACTCGACCAGGCTAATGAAAATTATCATACCCTCCTGGAGGAATCAACCCAGCCATCGGCTTACGACCTGATGAATGCGGCCCATGTTAAACTTTGTCGCGGCGAAAGAAAACAAGCTTTGATCCTTTACGGTCAGTCGTTTGCCGTGAAGTCCCCGGGATCCGAAGCGCTGATTAAAGCCTTTGATGAAGATGTTCCTTTCCTGATAAAACACGGTATATCCCCCGAAGAAATACCCCTTATCAGGGATTACTTGCTCTACCAGACCGAACCCTGATAACTTATTTCCATCATCTCAATATCCAATGTCCATCTGTCTTAATCCAGGACCAATGATTAAAAATCAATCTATATGTTGAAAACAAAAAAAGGACAACGTACCGAACTGATCATTTTTGCTGTTGTGACCATCGCCAGTATGGTCCCCTTGCTGACCACCCGCTTTTTCCCCAGTATGGATGGGGCATCCCACCTAAGCAATGCCAACATAATCAATCAGTTACTCATTTATAATAACAAACTATTCCAGCAATTTTTCTTACTGAATCCCGAGCCTGTCCCCAACTGGACCTCTCATTTCATGTTGGCATTCATGCAGCTGATAATGCCGGCCTTTCTTGCAGAAAAAATCCTGGTCATCCTTCTTCTGGCCGGAATGCCATTTGCGTTCCGCGCTCTTTTAAAAACCATTTCCCCCGGAAATATTCTTTACAGTTATCTGATTTTCCCGTTTACCCATTGCATGTTCCTCTTTTTTGGTTTTTTCAATTTTTGTATCGCCATCATCTTTTTTCTCCTGACTTTAAATTATTGGTTGCTTCAGGAGGGCAAACCATGGACTGTAAAAAAAGTATTCAACCTCACCTTGCTGATCGCTGTTACCTACTTTTCGCACATTGCGATCTTTGGCGTATTGCTGATCGCCATTGCAACACGGGTAGTGGTTGTATTTTCCAATGCTTTGATCCGGAAAACTGATTCCCCGAAAAAAATATTGAAGGGTTTCTTTACTCAGGCAGCAATCATCACCACCGCTTCGCTGGCGCCCCTTATCCTCTTTGTCTACTTCTTTTATACCCGACCGGGAACCCGGCAGATCACATACATAGCCAGGGAGGAACTGATTAAATTCCTCGTTACCGTGAGGCCATTGATCTCATTCAATACCGATAGCGAAGGAAAAATTACAATTGTTCTCTTTTTTCTGATAGCAGCCTTGATTGTTACAGGGACTGTCTTTTACGTCATCCGCCGGTTTCGGTCACACAACGATCAGCCTGATCCGGTCAACGATATTTCCCCAACCGCTCCGGGACATCGTTATATGGGCCCTTGGCTCGTCATCTCTTCCGCTATCATCCTTTTCCTGTATTTCACCTTGCCTGATGCCTATGGCACTGCAAGCTATACAAACCTTCGGTTGAGTTACATCTTTTACCTTCTGATCATCCTTTGGATCTCCACCTTCCGCTTGCCGGACTGGATCGGTATCATAGCCCTGGTCGGGGGATTATATGTTCACATCCACTTGCTTGGTTATTATGCCCCGATTGTCAGGGATCTTGGGAAAATGTCATCATCCTGCAACAAAGCAGCTGAAAAAATTGCGCCCAACAGCCTTGTTTTGCCAATCTATGTAATGGATAATTGGTTTACCGGCCATTTTGTGGAGTATATCGGGGTAGATAAACCGATCTTACTGGTGTATAATTATGAATGCCAGACCGGATATTTCCCGGTGATCTGGAATAAAGGGACAAAACCCAATTATTACCTGGGATCACCCTCCAATCCGGATGCCTACATCAACTTCGAAGAAACCAAAGGAAGGCCATCGCTGGAATTGAATTACGTTTTTGTGGTAGGCACATACGATCCAAATAAAGATTGGTTTTTCACCACCCTGCATAAGATACTCCAGAAAGAATTCACCTGCGTCTATACCACAGAATACTGCAGCCTATACCATAAAAAACCCTGAGATATTATTTGACCTTTAACGCGGTAAATGATCCGACAACACTATCGGAAGATTCCCCGAATGAAGTATTGAACCTTCCGGTAAGTTTCATCGCGGTAACATCAAACGTTCCCTTGAGATAATCATAATACGAATAACCTCCGTAAGGTCTGAATATGAAAGTTGTATTTTCCAAGTACGACACCATTGTGGGGGATTCCATATCATATACCATGGTCTGATACAATGTGTCAGCCTTGAATTTCAGCACTTTGTATTTATAAGTTGATACATAAAGGTTTGTATCAACACTGATGATCCCGATCCGGATCGATTGGTTTTGCGAGGTAGTCCCCTCCCAGGTCCCGATCAATTGAGGATATCGTACCTCTTTGGAAGAAGAATCGTCCGATTTATTGCAGGAAAACAACATAAGGGTCATAAAACCGGCAATGACGAGCAAGGTAAACATCGATTTGTGATTCATACTTTTAATGATTTGAGATTACAAAGATATAAGATATCTCAGGAAGGGGCGAAAAAATTACTTCTTGCTTGTCCTGGCCGGTGGAATATACGATCCGTTGGCATCGCCATAGCATAAACCGTTGAAATCGAGGGTAACATTGCCACCGCTGACCGTTGCCGGCGTATTGTCAAAGATCCAGTCACCTACCGGAAAAGCATAGACCATGCTGCCAATGCGTTTTTTGATAAGCAGGACATCGGAGGCCGTTAAGCTTCCAGAGCCATTGACATCCCCTGAATTCAGGAAAATTCCCTCCAGGTATTCAATGTTCGCGATGTGCTTCTTAAATAACAATACATCCAATGCCGTGACACCGCCCCAGGCCTTGCTTGTCGCTACCTCCAGGGTATAATTCCCGTTTCCAAGTCCCGTAAATTGATATTCTCCGTTTGAATTTGTGGTAGTGGCGCCAATAACAGTACCTGATCCGTTTTTCAGTTTCACCAATATATTTTGTAAAGGGCTCATCATCCCGTTCGGGTATGTGATGGTTCCAGCCACTTCGTATGATGCGCCGGGCTCTGTTATGGTCAACAGTTGATCTGTAGCGACTGATGTAATATTCTGGGTCATACCATTTGGCCACCAAACCCGGACGGAATCTGCAACCACGGCATCCCCCATCCCGTAAAACTGGATCAGCTCATTCTCTCCGCCTTGTCCACCACCCGTTTGTGTCGTTATTTCGCGGCACTGATCAACCTGCTGCCCGTTAATGTTGGCATATACGTTGATCCGGGCCCCAATGGCGTTTTTGTTAACGGTGGTACCGGTACATTTCAGCTTGAGCCAGTGATTTTCGTTCCCGTTATTCAGGTACAAGGCGTTGTTACCGCCAAAATAATTATTCCGCGCCGTAAAAATATCAAGATCCCCGTCACCATCAATGTCGGCCCATCCAAGTCCTTCTATATAATTTGCGTCATTCACCAATGCATTGCCGGTTATTTTCACAAAGATTCCATTTCCATCATTGCTAAACAAACGGTTATGCCCGTCATATCCGGCTACTACCAGGTCAAGATCCCCATCCTTGTCATAATCCCCCCAGGCGCTGCCCGAAGACCATGTTGGTTCATTCACAACCGGACTATCGGTTATGCGGGTAAAGGTCCCATCTCCGTTATTCATATAGAACAGATCATTATAAGTCCCCAGTACCCCCGTTGAAATGAACAGATCCAGGTAGCCGTCATTGTTACAATCGCCCCAGCTTGCCCCTGAACAACAGGAAATATCCGTAACAATTGCACCCTCTGTTATCTTTGTGAAAGTACCATTCCCATTGTTATGATAAAGACAATTTGGGACGTTCACATTGACAACGATCAGATCAGGCCAGCCATCTTTATCATAATCCCCCCAGGCACATCCGCTCGAATTGTCCGCATCAGTAACGATCGAACCATCCGTGATCTTTTCAAAAGTTCCATCTCCCAGATTGTGATACAGAAAATTGGGTTCGTCCCGGTTACAGACATAAAGATCGAGCCATCCATCGCGGTCATAATCCGCAAAAGAAGCCCCGACCGACCTGCCTCCATCAGTTACTACCGGCCCATCTGTCACTTTCATAAAAGTACCATCCCCGTTGTTGAGATACAGAAAATTGTTCTCATTATAATTTGAAACAAACAGATCAGGATAACCATCGTTGTTGATATCAGCAGCGGTACATCCGTACGAACTACCACCGTCTGTGTATACCGGACTGCCGGTGACTTTGTTAAATGTCCCATCGCCGTTGTTCATGTAAAGGAAGTTATGCTTTCCGTTGTTGCCATCATTATTGGTAACAAACAGATCAGCCAGGTTGTCGCCATTAAAATCCGACCAAGCCATCGCATAACACCATCCTCCATCGTTCACTATATCACCTTGGGTGACCTTGGTGAAGGTAACATCCCTGCCGGGCTGTGAAAAAGCCTGGAGTGCGCTGATAATACAAAGTGAAAATACTAAAATTGAATTTTTCATTGGTATGACGATTTGGGTTTTGTTTGTCTCTATTTGCTCTTATAATTTCGGTTGTACCCGTTAATTGTCCTGGATGTCCTGGCCAATGGGACATACGAT
>Ga0172381_10000329_pt1 | contig 57875 bp, 59 predicted proteins | sample Leawel6488metaG_FD_119754 | JGI IMG/M metagenome (GOLD analysis project Ga0172381, IMG submission 119754) | Leachate microbial communities from a municipal landfill in Southern Ontario, Canada - Leachate well 64-88 metaG | ecosystem: Engineered > Solid waste > Landfill > Unclassified | place... | reverse complement strand
TATCTCAATGAGTTCTTTAGAGACCCAAACATCTATATCTTCGGCTTCCTTAAAATCTCCAATTACCCGGCACAGCCCCAAAGAGCCCGTAATAATCGGCGCAATAGAAAACGCCTTATTTAATCCTTTCGCAACCTCAAGAAAAATATCAAATTTTCCCCTATTAGCTGCCCCATTCCTGCTTTCTACCATAAGTTTATTTTTTATTATCATTTTTATAGTCTTCCCTAACAGCCCAAACCAACCCGCCAACCAAAATTACCGCAAAAATAATAATTATTAAAAGTATAAGAATTGACACCATTTTAAAAAAATTTATTTTTCTTCAAATTTTACTTCTTCGGGAAACATTATTTGAAACGGATAGCCAACATGATTTATGGCTATTTTACCGCAACCTATGTCTTTCAAAAATTGTATCATTTCTTCGGCTGTTGTGTTTGGGTCAACTGTTTCCTTACCTTTATACTCAATCTCTACAAAATCTCCCAAACCCTTTACCGAATCCATTGCAACTTCATAATCCTTATAATCCCAAGCCTGCCTGATTTTATCAACAATAGCCAAGCTTTTGAAGTTGAGCGCGCTAAAAATATTTTTTATTTGGGTGATGTCCTCAACCGGAGTTTCATATTCATCACAACAATGGTTGCTTCTGCCTTGGTCGTCAAAATACCAATTCTTATAAGTTATTGAAAATTTCCCGCTTGAATCCCTTAATCTTAGCCATTCTTTAACAGGACGCACTGCTTTAAAATCCCTGTGGGCAGGCGTAAAATATTCATCCACCTGATGATCCTTGTATTTAAGTTTGCCATTTTTATCTAAAAATTCCAGCAAGGCCTCTGGCTTCCCAATTTTCACCTGAATTTCAATTTCAATATCCTCCATAAATTTATTTTACTTAATATACTCAAACCTTGGAACTTTCTTCCCATTAACATTAACTTCTTCCAAAAACATCTTCAAGGGTCTTACCCACAACTCATTCTTTCCATAAAGCGCGCGATAAACCACCACTTCCTCCAAAGTTTCGCTATGCTTTGCCACCCCAATCACATCGTACATATTTCCCTTATAATGCTTATATTTCCCCAACTCTAAATTCATAGTTTTATTTTAAGATTTCTTTTGCTTTTTTCAAAAAAATTAAATCTCTAATTTTTATAAATGGACCGTCATAAGAAGTTGGCTTGCTTTGCTCAACAAGCGAAAGCGCCTCATCTATGTTTACCCAAACTGTCTCAAATCCGTCTGTTATTTCATACCCAACTAAATTTGGCTGACCCTTATTTCCAACAGCTTTTGCCAAATAACAAAAAGATTCCTGGTCAGTCTCTATTCTGTCCCTATTTTCCATAACTTTTCCAATCTCTTCTCCAACATTCACGTCACAACCAATCTCTTCCAAACACTCTCTTTTTAAAGCTTCTTGCATAGACTCTCCCTCTTCAACCCCTCCGCCAGGAAGTTTATAATAACCAAGCTTTGTAACGTTTATAAGCGCAACCTTGTTATCCCCATCCAACACAACTGCCCTAACAGCCGCCCTGTATTTATTTTTCTTATCCTTGTCAGATTTATATTCAGGATAAACCTCTTCTTCTTTTATAGTCCTCAACAACTCCATAAATTATTTATTTAAAGATTCAAAAAACTTTTCAAGCACTAACTTGTCGCTCTCAATTAATTTTGGCTCGCCCAGTGCCTGGTTTTTATTAAACCATTTTCCATATTCACCCTCAAGAACGGTAATTTTTTCCTCAAAATCATCTGGCACTTCAAATGTAAACACATTTTTTATAGCGCGGTCAGATTCATATTGTCCAAAACTTTTTGCCCCCTCAACAACAAAATCAAGCTCTTCTTTTATTTCTCTTTTGAGCGCTTGCTCTGGGTTTTCATCTCCCTCCACCCCTCCCCCAAAAAAAACCGAAAGCATCAGGATGCCTTTCCATATCCTTGCCTCTTTTTTGGAGAAAAACTAAAACCTGGCCATTCTCAAATTTATACGGAATTAAAATTGATACTCTCCTTTTCCCTTCCATAATTTTATTTTTATTTATTTAACTTTGGCTCTGTTTTTGGAAAATGTCAAACAAAAAACCGCCCCTCTCCGGGCGGTTTTAACGCTTCAGACCTGTTTGAAGTGTTTGATTATACTAGGAACGCGACAATCAGAAGGGCTACGATGTTTAGGACTTTGATCATAGGGTTGATGGCTGGGCCTGCGGTGTCTTTGTAGGGGTCGCCGACGGTGTCGCCGGTGACGGCGGCTTTGTGGGCGTCGCTGCCTTTGCCTCCGTGGGCTCCGCCTTCAATGTATTTTTTGGCGTTGTCCCAGGCGGCTCCGCCTGTGGTCATTGAAATACCTACAAATAGGCCTGTGACAATGGAACCAATTAACAAACCTCCCAAAGCTTCTGGGCCTAGGATAAAACCCACTAAAATTGGGGCAACAATTGGGATAAGCGCAGGAATCATCATTTCTTTGATGGCTGCTTTTGTAACTATATCAACGCATTTTCCGTATTCTGGCTTTGTTGTGCCTTCCATTATACCTTTGATGTCTCTAAATTGGCGTCTTACTTCTTCAACAACTTTGCCTGCTGTTTTTCCAACTGCTCCCATTAAAAATGAAGCAAACAAATATGGAAGCAATCCTCCAATCAACAAACCTGCAATAACTTTTGGATCATCCAAAACAAATTGCGTGATGCCGTGCATTCCAACTTGTTCTGAATACGCCGAAAACAAAACCAATGCGGCTAAACCTGCCGAAGCAATGGCGTAACCTTTTGTAACTGCCTTTGTTGTGTTGCCCACTGCATCCAATGGGTCTGTTATATCTCTGACTTCTTTTGGCATCTCAGCCATTTCGGCAATACCTCCGGCGTTGTCTGTAATTGGGCCGTAAGCATCAACTCCTACAACTATTCCCGAAATTGAAAGCATGGCTGTAACTGCAAGCGCTACTCCGTAAATTCCTGCCAATTGAAAGCTGATAATTGTTCCAAATGCAATCAACAAAACTGGAAAGGCGGTAGATTGCATTCCCAGGCCCAAACCTCTGATAATGTTTGTGGCGTGTCCTGTTTCTGAGGCCTTTGCAATTGATTTTACCGGGCCATAACTTTTTGAAGTATAATATTCTGTGATAACAAACATACCGGCTGCAATTACCAATCCGACTATTGCTGAAAGATATAGATTTATGGCTGGCTTTGCTTGGTTGGCCATCAACTTCATAAATACCGGGTAAAATGCGATTGCCGACAAAATTATTGTTGCAGCAACTCCTTTATACATTGCTCCCATTATATTCTTACTCTTTCCAAGCCTTACAAAGAAACTTCCCACTATAGATGTTAAAATTGAAACGCTTCCCATAATCAACGGAAGAAAGATAAACACGTCTGCTCTTGGATATAGCAACTTTCCCAAAATCATTGTGGCAACCACTGTTACCGCATAAGTTTCAAAAATGTCAGCTGCCATGCCGGCGCAGTCTCCAACGTTGTCTCCAACTTGGTCTGCAATAACTGCCGGGTTTCTTGGGTCGTCTTCCGGAATTCCCTTTTCAACTTTTCCAACCAAGTCTGCTCCCACGTCTGCTGCTTTTGTATAAATGCCTCCGCCAACTCTGGCAAAAACCGAAATCAACGAAGCTCCAAAGCCCAAAGCAATTAAACCTTCCATGCCTGTCCAAAGGTAATAAGCTGAAACTGATAACAACCCCAAGCTTACAACCATCAAACCTGTAATCAAGCCTCCTTTAAAAGAAATATCCAAAGCTTTTGCCAAACCTTTTCTTGCAGATTCAGCAACTCTTGTGTTTGCCTGTGTTGAAACAATCATTCCAATAAACCCCGAAACACCCGACAAAACTGCTCCTATTAAAAATCCTATTGCAATTTTCCAGCCCATAAAGAAAAGCAAAATGAAAATTACAATTCCCACTATGCTAACTGTTTTATATTGTCTTTTTAAATAAGACATTGCCCCTTCCTGCACTGCCGCAGTAATTGCCACAGCCTTGCCCCCGGCCACCGGCGCTTTTCTGATTTGAGAAACCAGAAACCACACAAACGCAATCGCAAACAACGAAACTATTATCGGAAAATATATGAGACTCATATTTTTTAATATTAATTAATAATATTTTTTACTTTTTTATTAAGAGGCTGCTGATTTGTTGAGGTCTTTAATTAGCTTTTCGGCGTGGACTTTCTTTGACGGGCTAAATATAGCCACAATTTCGCAGGCGTCAGAAAACCCAACAGTCATATCAAGCTTTAAAACCAAACATTTGTCTCCCATATCAAGCAAATGATAACTAAACTTATTATTTTTCTTTGCTGCGTCTTCCATAAATATATTTTTTAATTATTTTTCTTCTGACTCTTCAGAAGTTTTTTCTTTTTTGGCTTTCTTTGCTTTTTTAGGCTTCTTTTCTGTTTCCTCTACTTTCTCTTCTTTTGCTTCACCTTCGTCTGAGGTTTCCTCAGCAGGAGTTTCGGCTGTTTTGATGTCTATTTTCCAGCCGGTTAAATTGGCAGCAAGTCTTACGTTTCTACCGTCTTTGCCGATGGCCAGTGACAACTGGTCTTGCGGAACAAAAACAACGGCTGTGTTTTTTTCTTGCACTTCCACATTAACAACTTTTGCCGGGGCCAAAGCGTTTGTGATAAATTTCTCTGGTTTTTCGTCAAAAGAAATCACATCAATTTTTTCTCCTCCAAGTTCGTTGATAACTGCCATGATTCTTGTTCCTCTTTGTCCAACGCAGGCTCCGATTGGGTCAACTCCCTCTTCATTTGAAACAACGGCAATTTTTGTTCGGAAGCCCGGCTCTCTGGCAATTGATTTTATTACAACTGTACCACTGGCAATTTCAGGAACTTCAAGCTCAAATAATTTTGAAATGAGTTTTGGATAAGCTCTTGAAAGCAAAACAACACTACCCTTTGGAGTGTCTTCCACTTTTAGGATATAAAATTTCAATCTTTGTCCTGGCCTATAGAATTCTCCGGGAATTTGCTCTTCTCTATTTAAAAGCCCCAAGGTTTTCCCAATATCCACAAAAATTGTGTGGCCTTCAATCCTCTGTATAATTCCAGAAACAATTTCGCCCTCTTTTGATCTGTATTCCAAAGAAATGGTTTCTTTTTCAGCTTCTCTGATTTTCTGCAAAATAACTTGCTTTGCTGTTTGGGCAGCAATTCTTCCATAGTCTTGTTTTGAAACCAAAGGAATTTCAATTTCCTCTCCAATTTTAATTTTTGGAAAGTCTTTTTTTGCATCGGCAAGCATTATATGTTTCTCTTCATTGAAAACATATTTTTTCGGCGCTTCCTCACCAGGTCTTGCTTCGTCTTGAGGAATTACTTTATTTTCTTTCATTTCTTCAATTTCATCATCGGTGTAAAGCATATCATTATCTACAACCAATTTTACCTGCCAAAACTTAACATCACCCGACACCGGGTTAAATTTTGCTTTGATTTTCTGCCCTTTTTCTCCGTAGTCTTTTTTGTAGGCCGTGGCAATTGCCGCCTCAATCGTTTCAATGATTTTCTCTGGCGATATACCTCTTTCCTCTGCAATTTGCGCTAACGCTCCCTTAAATGATTTTATATCCATGTTTTTTATTTATTATACTTTATTTAAAAATAAAAGCCCGTGGTCAGACGGACAAGTTAATTCATTTCTTGCTTATTAAACTAGTTTACCAAAACAAACAGCGCCTGTCAATAATGAATAAAAAAGCAGAGTCATAGACGACCCTGCACTGCGGAACAATCTCTCTTGTGTAGTACAAGGCAGACCTCAAATCTCCTGCATCAACTCCTTAAGCATGGCGATCCGGTTGATTCTGCTCTCCGGCAAGCTCACTCCATTGGCCGAAGCCAAAATCGAAATCTCGGCCAACAAAACGTGCCCCTTTTCCTCGTTGGCGTATTGTCCGTTCTTGTGCGAGAGAGCGATGAGCGAAATTCCATAGCCTATGTCGGATACAGTTTTCGGGTCTAAAATAGTTGTCCACCACCTTTCTCCGCGCACCTTCCTCAACCTGCCAAACCATTCGCCCGCTTCTACAACTTTTGTGCGTTTTACCGCCAAATCAGAGAAATCTCCAACCGTCATGAGGTCTTCTACTCTTGCCGTCATGAGTTTTTTCCTCCCAAGAGACCTTTTTCAAACATCCGAATGAATCATACCAAATAGCCAACTATTGTCAACCGCTTATTACATCCTCGTGGTGGGTTAAGCGCTTAACAGACATATCTGGGTGGAGCACAATACAAACAGCATCAATACGGCAAGCGCCCTGCCACTTTTTGAAACCCGCATATGCCTGAGCATTTCGCAAAACTTTATACAACTTCCCTTTATTCAAAGTATCTTCCGGAGTCCCAAAGTTCTCGCCAATCTTTGTCCTCACCTCCACAAAAACCAACTTTGGCCCCATAAAAAGTCCTGCAGACTTTTCAGCAACCAAATCAATTTCAGCATACTTAGTCTTATAGTTCTGCTCAATTATCTTATACCCCTCTTTTTCCAAATACTCCCTCGCCAAATCCTCCCCAATTCTCCCAACATCATTATGCTGACTCATAGTTTCTTGGTTTATATTGCAGGGCTTCGGCCATGTGGTTTATTGAAATTTCATCGGCGTCATCTAAGTCGGCGATGGTGCGGGATACTTTTATCATTTTCATGTAGCTTCTGGCGGAGAGCTGGAATTTGGCGGCGGCTTGGCGCAGGATTTGTTCTACGGGTTCTGAAAGTTTGCAGTATTTTTTAACGTGACTGTTTTTCATTTGGCTGTTAGAACAAATTGTCTCGCTGGCAAACCTGGCTTCTTGTTTTTGGCGAGCTGCAACAACTCTTTGTTTTATTTTTTCTGAAGGCTCTAAAAATTCAGAATTTTTCTGGTTGTCAGAAAATTCGGCGGTATCAACGGGCATCACAGAAATGTGCAAATCAATTCTGTCTAAAATTGGGCCCGAAACTCTTTTTTGGTATTTGCTAATTTGGTTGGGACTACAAGTACAGCTTTTCTTTGGGTGCATGGCAAAACCGCACGGGCATGGGTTTGCACTGGCCACAAGCATAAAGTCGGCCGGGTACTCAACGCGCTGTTTGCTTCGCGAAATTGTTAAATAACCATCTTCCAAAGGCTGGCGCATAGCTTCCATAATTGACCTGGGAAATTCGTTAAACTCATCAAGAAACAAAACTCCCCTGTGTGCCAAACTTATTTCTCCGGGTTTTGGTTTAGAACCTCCGCCTACCAAGCCCGCCAAAGATGCTGTATGGTGAGGCGATCTAAATTGCCTGCGAGTTATCAAAGACCCGCCGGGCGGAATGTCGCCCGAGGCCGAATGGATTTTTGTAACTTCTAAAGATTCTGCTTCATTTAAAGGCGGCAAAATTCCCGGCAAAGCTCGAGCCAGCATTGTTTTTCCCGACCCCGGCGAGCCAATCATAATTATGTTGTGTCCACCAGCTGCAGCAATTTCCATTGCTCTTTTTGCCTGCTCTTGCCCCAAAACTTCTTTCATATCAAACTCGGCCGGCAAAGAAATACTTTCTGCAGTTTGTTTATATTCAACCGGATAGATTTCATCCTTTTTCAAAAAGTGCTGACAAATTTGAACCAAACTTTCAACAGGAAAAACTTTTATTCCTTTTATTGCCGCAGCTTCATTGGCCGAATCTTTTGGCACAAACAATTTTTCAAACCCAAATTCTTTTGCAAAAAGGGCCATTAAAAAAGCACCCTTAGTGTGCCTTAATGAACCGTCAAAAGATAACTCGCCCAAAAACAGCGACTTCTCGGGAATGGGAAAATCCAACACGCTACTCAAAATTCCAACAGCAATTGGCAAGTCATAAACCGAGCCTTCTTTTGGCACATCGGCCGGTGCCATATTCACCGTAATTTTCTTTTGCGGAAAATCAATATCCGAACTTATAATCGCAGTCCTCACCCTTTCCTTGCTTTCATCAACAGCCTTGTCAGGCAACCCCACAATCTCAAACCCCGGCAACCCCTTATTCGCCAAATTAATTTCAATATCCACCTTAATCGACTCCAACCCCAAATTCGCCACCGACGGCACTTTAATTAACATATTACTTTTTTAAAATTTTTATTATTTTTCTAATTCAAATAAAATTGCGCCTATTGTTAATACCGGAAAAAACAAAAATTGATATTCAAATTCTAGTCCGCCACCGATTAAATGTATTTTAGCCAGGTGCGTCAAAATCGTCACAAAAATGAAAAGTATCATCAAGATGTCTAAAATTAAACTATCCTTTTTTCGATAGTTCAGTATTAAGATAGGCACAAATATCAGCAAAAAATTAAGACCAACCCAAAATACAAAACCAGAGGGTATATGATTGTATGCTGACGCTGAAATAATAAAAGAAGCTGCTATGACGATAACATATAAAGAAATCTTAACTTTTTGAGATATATTCATTTTTTTAATTTAAATAATATTTTCCTGAATCTTGATTTATAAAACCTCTTAGTTGCATTAAGGAAAGCGCAGTTCCTATTTGGGCTACGGGTATGCATAAGGCGCGGGCCATGTCGTCGGCTTTCATTGGCTCTCTTTTCAGCTGGCTTATTATTTTCTGCTCTAAAGTTGTTGCGGGGTCGGACCCCGCAATGCTTTGCGAATTGGCGGAAGACGGGCTTCCGCTCTTTTGGCTTACTAAAACTTTGTAAAAACTTAGAATGTCGTTTGCTTCCATTACGGGTTCTGCTCCCTCTTTTATTAGCTTCATTGTTCCTTTGGCAAGCTCGCTGGTGATTTGGCCGGGGACTGCAAAAACTTTTCTGCCATATTTTTTGGCATAGTTTGCTGTAATAAGCGAACCGGAATTTAGCGCGGCTTCTGTTACCAAAACTGCTTTTGAAAGGCCTGCAACAATTCTGTCTCTTTGTATATAAGTAAAAGTTTGAGGTTGTATGTCGCCTTCATACTCTGAAAGAATCAGGCCGTTGTTTTCCAAAATCTTTTTATAAAGTTCTTTTTGGCTTTCAGGATGTATGCGGCCTATACCGCAAGGCATCACGGCAATTGTCCTTCCCCCGCATCTTACAGTAGCAGAATGCGCAGCTTCGTCGCCCCCATACATAAACCCCGAAACAATCGTAACTCCCGAGGCCGCAATTTCCGTCACCAGCTGTTCTGTCACCCTCCTCCCATAAGACGTCAAATGCCTCGACCCCACCACCGCCAAACAATTCTTAAAAATCTCTTCGTCAAAAGCCCCTTTATAATACAATTTTTTCGGCCCCGAACTCGCAACCAAATTTTTCAAAGCATCCCTCAAAGCCTTCGGATACCTCTTATCTTCAATTTCAATTGTCCCCACCCCCTCTTCACTCATATTTTTTAAATTTTAGTTTAAAAATTCTCCGGCTTCTGAAGATGTTGCCTTTTGACTGCGTAACTTTTTCTTACCGCTAACGGGGCTTTCTTGCATTTCTTCTACCACTTCCTTTCTTGCCTTCTCATAACTGCCAAGACTCTCTGGCAATTCTTTTGCTTCCTGCCCCAACTTTATGATATTAGCCTTTATAGCCATATCTCCCGCTTCCCTAATTTTTAGAGCAAATGTTTTCATGCTTTTACTTTTTCCCGCTCTTTCCATTCTTTCGCGATAATTTCCTGCAATATCAGTTAGCTTCCCTAAATCAGAATTTTTTAATTCATAATAGTGACCTCCGCCAATGTGCACAACTAAATTCCCGTTTTCTGCCCTTCCCATTCCTCCGCCTGATATTCTCTGAAAAACACCTCGTAAAAATTCTATATTATTTTTACGATTTTCCTTTTCTTCTGGTGTTTCATTTTTTTCTGCTCCTTCGGCAACCGACTCGCCTTCTTTTCCCATAATAGCAGACCCAATTCCAATTCCTGCGGCAGTTTTTAGCATACTCCCAAGAAAACCTCTGCGACTTACTTTTTTATCGCTGGTTGCTTTTTCTTTAGGATTATCTTCGCTCTTTTCGGCGCCACCATTTTCCACATTTTCGGCTATCTCATGTAATTGCTTCGTAACTTCATCTATATTTTTTTGATTTTCTCCAGAAATATCTTCTGGGTTGAGTACTTCTTCTTGTTTTGGCATATGTTTTGTTTAATATAATATTGTCTAATTCTACCACAAAACAAAAAACCGGGGCAATCCCGGTTTTTTTTATTTTACTTTGTGGTTGTTTTGCTTAGGGGCGGGTAGAGTTGTTTGTCTATTGTTCGTTCAAAGCAGACTCGGCCGGATGCATGTTTCCAATTCTCTATGACTCCTTCTTTTGTATAAACGCTCATGGGGCGGGCTTGGCCATACTGGTCGGCTCCTTCTTTATTAAATGTTGCGCAAAGTTCAAAAGAAAGAGTTGCGGCATTTTTCACAGTGTACTCGTAAGGCTCATTTGTTTCTGGGTCAACCGGAACTATAAAGCTGGAAATGGGGTCGTTTAAGTCTGACAAAGTATTTGGTAGAGCTTCTTTCTTTTGCCAATAATTTACTATCTGCGACTGTATACCTTGTAAGTCAGAAACTTTTTGCTGGTCAAATTGAAACAGTCTTGCAGTTGTTGGAGAGCCTATTACAAAGAATGCGCCGACAATAGCCGCTATTACCAAAATGCCAGAAGCCCATGCAAAATATTTTGCCGATGTTGCAGGTATATCTCTTCTAACATCGTCCAAATAATATCCAAAAACAAACCCGGCAACCAGTAGCACAGAAAGCGCTTTCAAGATAAATCTTATTGTTACCTCTCCGCCCAAAAGCGTATTTATAGTACCAACCAAGTCTCCAATAATCACAAGCGAGGCCACAAAAAGAGTTAAATAAATAAGCCACTTTCTAATTTTAGATTCTCTGACAATAGACTCTCTTCTATATATTCTGTTTAAAAACCATGACGTAGTAATGAATACCGGGAAAACTATAATCAAAGACGACACTGCAAACCTTATCAGTTCCAGCGCGCCATTATAATAATTACTGTTTAAAATGTCCGGAAAAAAATTATTGATGAACTGCCACAACAAAGTTGTAAAAGTGACAGCCGACCAATAAAGCGTAACAATTGCCAAGAGATGCAAAAACAAATCCCTTGGAATATTTCTTTTTATTATTTGATTTTCTTGTTCCATATTTTTATTTTTTAATTATAAATTTTATTGCTTAAATAAGCTTTAATCATTTTGGCGCTTGGCGGGAAAACTTTTTCTGGCAGGTTATCTAGATTATACCATTTCCATTCGGTTATTTCTTCCGGCTCCATTACTTTTGCCTCGCCTTCAAAATCTTCACACAAAAATCCAATAGTCACGTAGTGGTTGTCCGGCACAATTTCATCTGCAACACTAATCACTTTTAATTTATCTGCATCAACTTTGGCTCCAGTCTCTTCTAAAAGCTCCCTGACTGCTCCTTCTTTCACTGTTTCCTTAAAATCAAGTTTGCCTCCTGGCATTGTCCAGGTGCCCTCTCCATGCAAATCGCTGGAAGCCTTTTCTGCGTCGTCGTTTCTTTTGCCAAGCAAAACTTTATTATCTTTAAAAACCATTATACCGACTCCAACTTTTGGCCTTTGCTTTTCTTCCATAAATATAATCTTAAATAATGAATTAAAAATTAACTAATTTTGCTTCGCTGTGTTCTTCTTCGCCTTCGTCGGACTCTTCGTCATCTTCTTCTGTCTCGTCGGTTTCGGATTTTAAGAATCCACCGGCTTGGAGCTCCCAAAGTTTTTTGTATAGACTGCCTCTCTTTTTTAGCAGTTCATTGTGACTTCCTTGTTCAAGAATTTTTCCGCTGTCTACAACAATTATCCTGTCCATTTTTTGTATGGTTGAAAGCCTGTGGGCAATTACAATTGTTGTCTTGTCTTTCATTAAGTTATTCAGGGCGTCCTGAATTAACATTTCAGAATTTGAGTCAAGGCTTGAAGTTGCTTCATCTAAAACCAAAATTGGAGCATTCTTCAAAATGGCCCTGGCAATGGCAACACGTTGCCTTTCTCCCCCAGACAGCTTGATTCCACGCTCTCCAACAAAAGTTTCTAAACCATACGGCAAATCTTTTATAAATTCATCGCAATGAGCAAGCTCGGCTGCTTTTTTAATTTCATCTATTGATGAGCCTCTTTTTCCGTAGGCAATGTTTTCCGCCAGGGTTCTGTGAAACAAAATTGGATCTTGCGGAACCATTGAAATATTTTTTCTCAAACTTTCTTGCGTTGTTTTTGAAATATCCTGACCATCAATTAAGATTTTTCCGGCAGTCGGCGAATATAATCTTAATAACAGCCTGACAAAAGTAGTCTTACCGGCTCCCGACGGCCCCACCAAAGCCACCTTTTCCCCTGCTTTTATTTCAAAATTTACCTTTTCTATAACCTCTCTTGTTTGGTTAAATGCAAAAGAAAAATCCTTAAACTCAATTTTCCCATCATTAACAATTAATTCTTTTGCAGCCGGAATATCTTTGATCTCATGCGGCAAAAGCGCAATCTCAACCATTTCTTTAGCATCTGCGTAGCCCTGATAGAAATCTCTCACTATGCGGTTAAAACCCCAGAGCTGATCAATTAAATTAATAAGGTAAACCTGAAACAAGACGAAAATTCCTACTGTTATTACTCCTTGTTGCCAATATTTTATTGCAAAAAAGAATAATAAAAACTGCATTGCAAAACTCAAAAAACTTTGGCCGGCCTCAATCAAGGCGTCCAAGTCCCAAGTAAATTTTGTTAGTTTTGCCTGTTCATTTGTAACTTTTTTATAGCCCAGCGATTCAAAAATAAAACCGCCAAAAAGTTGAACTGTATTTTGGTTTGCTATTGTATCGGCCAAATAACCTGTGGTTTTTGAATCAGTGGCCGCAACCTGAATATCGTATTTTAATTTCCACTTTGAAAGGACAACATTAAAAATTATAAAAATAATAGCCCAAACCAAAACTATTAAAGAAATCAATTTGTTCACAGAATAAATTACTATAATTATTGTAGCCGTCCTTATAACTAAGGGCAATAATTCCCAAGTCAAACGATCTGAAAGCCTTTCAAACGCCCTTGCAAAACGATTGACCTTTTGCACCAATGAACCGGCAAAATTATTTGTAAAAAAACTGTAAGAGTGTTGCATTAAGTAGTCATAAGACTGCTGTTTTAATAAAGCAATAGATTTTGTCTGGTATAAATTGTTTGCAAAAGTTGCCAGCCTCCAACCAACCCACAAAACACTATTTAGGACTAGTATCTGTAAAATTATCTGCATTAAACTGTTCGCAACTTCGGCCCTGTTTTGCAATGTAAGATATTCTGCAGGCGAAACAACGTCAAAAAATTTCTGGTAAAAAATAGGGACTATCGCTGACAGAATGCTCGTGCAAATCATCAAAAAAATGAGTAAAAACAGCACCCACTTCTGTGGCCTCACTCCGCGCCAAAAAGCTCTCAAAACATCTTTGAGGCGCACTTTCGGGTAAATAACGCTTTTTTGCGGTTTTTTGTCCATTTTTATAGTATAACTTTTTTGAAGAAAAAAAGCGAAACCGCGGGGTTCAGCCCGCGGAGTTTATTTCGCCAATAATTCTTTTATAATTTTTGATACTTCCGAATTGTCTGCCCTGCCCTTTATCTTTGGCATCAAGTCTGCCATAATCTTGCCTGTATCTTTTATCTCGGTTGCCCCGGTCTTTTTAATTGATCCCTCAACAAGCTTTCTCAACTCTTCTGCTGACAATTGTTCGGGCAAATATTTTATTAAAATTTCGATTTCTTTTCTTTCGCCTTCCGCCAGCTCGGGCCGTTTACCCTGCTCATACAAAACTATCGCATCTTTTCGTTTTTTAATTTCAGAAGAAACAACTTCCAATACTTGTTCATCGGTCAAAACCACATCTCCTTCTATTTTTTCTTTATACTTTTTGTCTTTTTCCTTGGAAGTAATTGCAGCGGATAACATACGCAAAACGCCAACAGTAAAACTGTCTTTGCTTTTTAACGCCTCTGTTGTAGCGTTTTGTATAGTTTGCTTTAGCATACTATTTTGGCTTTGCTAATTTTTCGGCTTTGACTTTCTCAATTCTTCTTTCTACTCTTCTTAGAGCAGATCTCTTTTTTGCCAAGTCAGATTTTGCCCTTTTGTGAAATTGGCCTTTTCTAACCTGAAGCAAAACACCTGATTGTCTAACAACTTTTGTGAAGCGGTGCAACAAATTCTGAGAAGTCTCTTTGTCTTTTTTTCTTACTTCTAGTGACATAATGTTATTTTACTTTTTTGATATTTTTGCTTTCATTTCTTCTACGACCTTGTCGAGTTTTATTTCTTTTTGGGCTCCTGTATCCATGTCCCTTAAAGTAATAAAATCTTCTAATGCTTCTTTTTGTCCAAAAATTAAAACCCACTTTATTCCCATTTTGTTTGCGCTTCTCAATTGGGCTTTTAAAGAATCTTTTGAAAATGATTCTGCTACAGGTATTTTGGCGTCTCTGAATTCTTCAAACAATTTCATACTCTTTCTTTTTGCCAACTGCCCCAATTGCGCCAAGAATATTTTTGGGTCTTCTTGCTTGGCTCCAGTTTTCATTTCTCTGCTTTTCATTAAGCTCATTATTCTTTCCATACCAGAAGCCGAACCACAACCCGCAACATCTCTTCCGCCCAGCATCTTTGATAGGTTATCATATCTTCCTCCTCCTGACAATGTGCCAAGCGACTTTCCGTCTTCAGATGTTTCAACAATTTCAAAAACTGTTTTTGTGTAGTAGTCTAATCCTCTTACCAAATATGGATTTAAGGTGTATGGCAATTCAAGCTCGTCTAAAAATTCCAAAACCTGTTTAAAGTGAGCGTGGCAATTTTCGCATAGGTGGTCAATAATCTGCGGAGCTCCTGCTTTTACTCGCTGACACTTTTCCTCTTTGCAGTCCAAAATTCTCAATGGATTTTCTTTCAATCTTCTTTGACAGTCAGCGCACAAAGATGATTTTCTAGATCTAAAATAGCTAGTCAAAATCTTTTTAAAGTACGGCCTGCATTCTGAGTCTCCTATTGAATTAACCTCTATTGTTAAATTTTTAAATCCTAATTCTTTTAAAACATCATAGCTCATCTGAATAATCTGTCCGTCAACTGAAGGATTTTTCTCTCCTATTGCCTCAAAGCCAAACTGGTGAAATTGTCTAAATCTGCCAGCTTGGGGCCTTTCGTATCTGAAAAACGGGCCAATGTACCATAGTTTTACTGGCTGTGGTAAATTGTGCATTCCGTGCTCTAGATAGCTTCTCATAACAGAAGCTGTGCCCTCGGGCCTTAAGCAAACCATGTCTCCCCCTTTTGTGCGAAATGAGTACATTTCTTTTCCAACAATGTCTGTATCGTCTCCAACTGCTTTTTGAAAAACTTCTGCCATTTCCAAAATTGGAGTTTCTATTTTTTCAAAACTATAATAATTTGCAACAGACTCAACAGATTTCTGAATTTTTTTAAAATAAATCTGGTCTTCGGGCAAGACATCGTGCATTCCTGTTAATGTTTGATATTTCATTTTTGACATAGTTTTTAGTAGCTTGGCTTTGCTATTTCAGACAAAGCTGCAACCGGCAAAATTCTAAAAAATGCTTTTCCTATTATATTTTTGCGTGGGACAACTCCCCATGCTCTTGAGTCGTAAGAATATTCTCTGTTATCTCCCAAGACAAAAAATTCATCTGCATTCAATGTGATTTTTACATCGCCATATGTTTTCAAATCTGCTGGCAAATATTTTTCGTCCAAAATAGTTGTTTTTCCGTCTTTGATTATTTCTACCTGGCCATTCGTAACGTCAACAGTTTCTCCAGGCAAACCAATAACCCTTTTTATAAACCTTTCTTTTGGATTTTTTGGATAATTAAAAACAATTACATCGCCCCTTTGCGGGTCACCCAATCTGTAAGAAATTTCGTCTACTATTAAGTAATCTCCTGAATGGAAGTTGGGCACCATTGAGTCTCCACTGACAATAAAAGGCTGGAATAAAAAATAACGAATTGGTAAAACAATCACCAAGGCAATCAAAGCTATTTTTACGAGCTCCCATGCAAAAGAAAGATACTTTTTCCAGCCCTTCTCTTGTTCCTCTTTTTTAACTTCGACTATGTTATTTTCTTCCATTTTTGTTCTTATTTGACTATTTTTATATTAGTTACTGTACCATACTTTTTACCCCATTGCAATACCCCAAAAACAGTAAAAAAAGAGGGCTGCAGACGGCTGCAACCCTTCCCTTGACCAAGAGATGGCCAAGATAACTGTACTATGAACAGACAAGCTCCCGTTTGGCGCTTCCGTTCGGGCTCCCGTTGCCTTCACCAGCCTCTTCGTCGGCCTCGCCATTTAGGATGGCGGTGCACGTTTCTTGGACGATGAGGCGCACCGCGCTAGAGCATAGATGCGCTCGGTACCTTCCCTTGCACAGGCGAGAGACTCGGTTGAGAGCCTCTCCGTCAAGCAGGAAGGCCTGCAGCTCGGCCTGCGTCTTCGGCACGCAGTTGACGATGAAAGCGATTAGCCCCTGGGGAGTCATAGATGCTGCCATGCTTCGTTCCTTCATTGTCGTTCTTGGTTTGGAACAAAAAACCCCTTCTCTGTTCCAACTCACGAAACAAACGATGGTAGCCCACAAAAGAACCAGTCTACCTCATTAACACCTCCTTTCCATAAGAGTATGTACGGATAACGCCGTAGAGAAGGCTGGTCACCCCCTTTCCCATTTCTTTTTGTTGAGATTTTCAACGTTCATCGGTCGTCAACCTCCCTTCTCAAAAGGTGAAAGTGATAACCCTTTTGAAATTATAGTCTGGTAAAAGTATGTTGTCAACTCTTTGGCTTTCTGCTACTATTTATAAATACATAAATAAAAATAATTATGATTATTATAGTTGGACTTGGAAACCCGGGCGAACAATATAAAAATACCCGCCACAATGTAGGCTTTATGGCAGTTGATGAATTCGCAAAGAAAAATGATTTTCCAGATTTTAAGTTGCAAAAAAAATCAGAATCTTTAGTTTCTGAAAAAGACGATGTTTTATTGGCAAAACCGCAAACCTTTATGAACGAATCAGGCAAAGCTGTTTTAAAGCTCGCAAAAAATACTACCGTAGATAATTTAATAGTTATTCATGACGACATAGACTTACCGGTTGGAAAAATTAAAATAGTCAAAGAAAGGGGCTCTGCCGGTCACAAAGGAGTTGAATCAATAATAAAAAACATCGGCAACGACGGCCTTATACGTTTCCGCATCGGCATAGGCTCAGAAAACAAAGTTGACGCAATGAAAATTGTCCTAAAAAACTTTTCAGCAGACGAGCAAAAGTCCATAGACGAAGTAACCCAAAAGATTTGCGAAGCCCTAAACTTATTTATCAAAGAAGGCCTGGAGAAAACCATGAATGAATACAACAAATAAAGATTTAGACCAATTATTAATTGTTGGCATCGTACCCTACTTTTTGGAGAAGTCGGGGGTTTGGTTTACGGAGAATTTGGAGGAAATGCTAAATGCTAGGCAGACGCAGAACTTTTTTGAGGACAATATAATTTTTTTAAAAAAAGACCAAAGCATAAACTTTGCGCAGTTTATAAGGAAGCTCGACGAAATGGGGTATGAAAAAGTTTTTAAGGTTGAGTACCCGGGAGAGTTTTCGCAGAGGGGCGGGATTATTGACGTCTTCCCTATCAACACAACAAATGCGGTAAGACTGGATTTTTTGGGAAACGAAGTAGATGGAATAAAAAATCTGGATGTAAAAATTGACGACGAAAAAAAATCTAAAGAAGTTTTAAAGAAAAGATTAAAGTCGCAAAAACTATTTTCAGAGTTAAAAAATTTAAAACCCGGAGATTATTTGGTGCATTTAGACCATGGTATTGGAAAATTTGTTGGCATAGAAAATTTCTCTGACCATGATTATTATGTTTTAGAATATGCAGAAGACGATAAGCTTTATGTGCCAGTAGGACTGGAAAGAAAACTATCAAGATACGTGGGCTTTCAAGAACCAAAAATTTCTAGGCTTGGCTCTTCTATATGGCAAAAAACAAAAAAGATAATCAAAGAAGAGGTTGAGAAGTTGGCCAAAGAACTCTTGCAATTGTACGCGCAAAAAGAAACCGTGCAAAGGACCCCATATATAGAAGACAAAGAATTGGAGTCGCAATTACGGGCAACTTTTGAGTTTGAGGAAACTCCCGACCAGATGCAGACAATAGAAGATATAAAGGGCGACCTTGCAAAGGAAAGGCCAATGGACAGAATTGTTTGCGGAGATGTTGGCTTTGGCAAAACAGAAGTTGCAATGCGCACAGCTTTGCTGGCTTCTGCCAACAATCGCCAGACAGCTTTAATTTGCCCCACCACAATTTTGGCCTTACAGCACTTTAACTCATTTAAAAAAAGATTTGCCAGACTGCCAATTAGAATTGCTATGCTTTCAAGATTACAGCCCGGCCCAGAACAGAAAAAAATTATCAAAGACTTAAAAGACGGCAGAGTGGATATTGTAATTGGCACGCACAAACTTTTGTCAAAAGAGATAGATTTTAAAAACTTACAGCTTTTAATTATTGATGACGAACAGCGGTTTGGCGTAAAACAGAAAGAAAGATTAAGAAAGTTAAAATCAAGCTTGGATGTTTTGAGTTTGTCAGCCACCCCTATTCCCCGCACAATTTATTTGGCGCTTTCATCTTTTAAAAATATAAGTTTAATGCAAACTCCGCCAAAAGGCAGGCAAGCAGTGAAAACAGAAGTTTTGCCGTACAGCGAAAAAATTGTTGAACGAATAATTAATGACGAGCTAAAAAGAAAAGGCCAAGTTTACTTTTTGCATAATCGCGTAGAAACAATAGAAAGAACCGGGCGTGAAATTGGAAAGCTTTGCCCCAATGCAAAAATTGGATTGATACACGGCAGGCTTCCAGAAAAGAAGCTGGCAAAGATAATGGATGACTTTCAGAAAGAAAACACAAATGTTTTGATTGCCACAACAATAATTGAAAATGGTTTAGACCTGCCAAATGTAAATACCATTATAATAGAAGACTCCACGCGCCTTGGCCTAGCTCAAGCGCACCAAATACGAGGCAGGGTCGGCAGAAGCGAAACAAAAAGCTTTGCCTATTTTATGTATGAAAAGAAAAATTTAACTCCCTTAGTAGAAGAAAGGCTAAAGGCTTTAAAAGATACCCAAGAGCTGGGAGCAGGATATAGAATTGCCATAAAAGATTTAGAACTCCGTGGAGCCGGCAATATTCTAGGCAAAGAACAATCCGGCGCCATCAACAAAATCGGCTTAAACCTATACAGCCAAGTGCTCTCCGAAGCAGTTGAGAAGTTACGAGGCTAAAAAGGTTTTTTCTACACACCGAAACCTTAAAGTTGCAAGTTTTCGTATATATCTGTTATAGTGAACAAAAACATAATCGTAAAAAATACATAAGATGAAAAGTTTAGTTATAGTTGAGTCACCGACGAAGGCGAAAACAATTCAGAGGTTTTTAGGGAAAGACTTTGTAATTAAGTCTTCTTTTGGTCATGTGCGAGATTTGCCAAAAAGAGAGCTTGGAGTTGATGTTGAAAAAAGTTTTGAGGCAAAATATGTTGTTCCGACAAAGGCTAAAAAAGTTGTAGCTGAATTAAAAAAAGAATCAGCAAAAGCCGACATCACAATACTTGCTACCGACGAAGACCGCGAAGGAGAAGCAATTGCCTGGCATTTGCAGGAAGCCTTGAAATTGAAAGACCCGCAAAGAATTGTTTTCCACGAAATTACAAAAACAGCAACTGATAATGCCTTGAAATCACCACGACACATTGATATGAATTTGGTTGATGCTCAGCAGGCAAGAAGAATTCTAGACAGAATTGTGGGCTACAAGCTTTCTCCGTTTTTGTGGAAAAAAGTTAACAAAGGGCTTTCAGCAGGCAGAGTGCAATCTGTTGCGGTAAGACTGGTTGTGGAAAAAGAAAGGGAAATTGAAAAATTTGTGGCTACGGAATACTGGTCAGTTGAAGCATTGCTCAAAAAAACTGATAAGGAATTTAACACGTCTCTGGTTAAAAAAGATGGAAAAACAGTTGAGAAGCTAGAGATAAAAAATAAAGAAGAGGCTGACAAAATTCTACACGACTTAAACGGCGCTGATTACATTGTTGAAAACGTTGATAAAAAAGAAACCAAAAGGCATCCTGCCCCGCCGTTTATTACCAGCACATTACAACAAGCAGCTTCACAAAGATTTGGCTGGCCTGCAAAAATGACAATGTCTATTGCGCAAAAATTGTACGAAGAAGGTCATATAACTTATCACAGAACCGACTCTTTGAATCTTGCCGAGTCTGCTTTGCTTTCCGCTAAAGAATTTATTGTTAAAACTTACAGCAAAAGCTATTGGGTAGGAACAAAATTCAAAACAAAAGACAACTCTGCTCAAGAAGCTCACGAAGCAATAAGACCGGCTTATGCAGATAAAACTCCGGAATCGTTGGCAGAAATTGATGCCAGACAATTAAAACTTTACACATTGATATGGCAAAGATTTATTGCTTGCCAAATGTCACCCGCCACTTTTGATTCTGTGTCTGCAGATATAAATGCCGGTGAATATACATTTCGCGCAAACGGCCAAACATTAAAGTTTGACGGATTTTTAAGGGTTTACCCCACAAAGTTTGAGCAAACAGAACTGCCCGACTTAGAAAAAAACGACAAACTTAACTTGGTCAAACTGGACTCGCAACAGCATTTCACCGAACCGCCGGCACGCTACAATGAAGCCAGCTTAATTAAGACTCTGGAAAAATTTGGTATTGGCAGGCCTTCCACATATGCCCCAACTTTGACTACCATACAAACCAGAAACTACGTTGCCAAAAATGAGCAAAAAAGATTTGCGCCAACCGAAATGGGCACGATAGTAAATGATGTTTTGGTAAAAAACTTTCCGGAAATTGTTGATATAGATTTTACAGCAAAAATGGAAAAAGAGCTTGACGAAGTAGCCGAAGGAAAAGATACTTGGCAAAAAACATGCAAAGACTTCTATACTCCTTTTGCTAAAAATTTGGAAACAAAATATAAAGAAGTAAAAAAAGAAAACTTTACAGAAGCAACCGATAAAATTTGTCCAAAATGCAATTCTCCTATAGTTGAAAAAATGGGAAGGTTTGGCAGGTTTTACGCATGTTCTAAGTTTCCTGAATGCAAATATACAGAGTCTATAGAAAATAAAAATGCTGACTTGGGAATAAAATGCCCAAAATGCAAGGAGGGCGATATTGTTGCCAGAAAAACAAAAAGGGGCAAATTATTTTATGGATGCAACACTTTTCCAAAATGCGACTTTGCATTGTGGGACAAACCCGTAAATGAGTTTTGCCCGAAGTGCGACTCTATATTAGTGGAAAAAAGCAAGAAGATAAAATGTTCTAACAAAGAATGCGATTTTGTTAAGGCTGAATAATGCAGAATGATATACAAAAAATAATAAAAAGAAGTTCGGACCCAAAGTTAATTGAGCTGGCTTTTAATTTTGCTAAAGAGGCATACAAAGACAAAAACAGAATTTCAGGAGAGAATTACATATACCACGCGGTCAGAGTTGCTTTGGCGCTTGAAAAAATGGGGCTTGACCCCGTTACGATAGCCTTTGGAATTCTGCATGACGCGGTTGATGACGTCCCCGATTCAGTAAAAGACATACAAATAAAAGAGATTGAAAGAAAATTTGGTAAAGAAATAAGTATATTGATAGAGAGAATATCAAACCTTAAAAAAGTAAGGTATTCTTTGTCCATTGGCATAAAAGAGAAAAAAACATTTACGAGGGAGAAGATTGAGAATTTAAGGAAAATGTTTTTAGCTCTTTCTGGAGACTTACGAGTAGCTTTAGTTGAGCTTGTTTCAAGATTAGATGGACTACAATCTTTGCACGATTTGTCAGAAGACAAACAAAAGCTGTATGCTTTCGAAACCCTGCAAATTTTTGTTCCTGTCGCCAGCAGGCTAGGTTTGAGTGAGATAAGAAGAAACCTTGAAGACACTGCTTTTATGTACCTCTTCCCCGACAGGTTTAAGTGGCTGAAAGAAAACATTAAAGAGCAGTTTGAGGGAAGAGAAGAATACCTCAAAAAGTTTATACCTCATCTGCAAAAGATTTTCAAAAAAGAGAGGGTAAAAATTTTAGACATAAATTACCGCGCAAAATCTTACTGGAGCACCTATCAAAAACTCTCCACGCACAATATGGATTTTGAAAAAGTCCATGATTTGATTGCTTTAAGAATAATTACCGCAGATATTGAAAGCTGTTACAAAATTTTAGGCATAATACACAAGCATTTCAAGCCCATATCTGAAGAAATAAATGACTATATAGCAAAACCCAAAAATAACGGATACAGGTCTTTGCATACAACAATTTTTTCTAACCAAGGCAAGATAACCGAGATACAAATAAGAACAGAAGAGATGCACAAAGAAGCCGAATACGGCATTTGCGCTCACTGGTCGTATAAGGAAAAGATAGACTTGCAAAAAGAAGGCAGTAAATTTGAATGGATGAAAGATGCTCCTGAATTTTGGAAAACATTTAAAATCAACTTCTTTACTAACCAGGTTTTTACCTTTACGCCAAGGGGAGACATCATTGTTTTGCCGAAAGACTCAACTCCAATTGATTTTGCATACGCGGTTCACTCAGACATTGGCAACCATTGCGAGTCGGCAAAAGTTGGAGGCAAAATAGTTCAACTAAACACCATACTAAAAAATGGAGACATTGTTGAAGTTACAGTAAACAAAAACAAAAAACCGTCCAAAGACTGGCTACGATTTGTAAAAACATCTTTTGCAAGGTCAAACATAAGAAAGCTGACCGAACAAAATGAATCGGGTTTTAAGTTTCCAATTCCCGGTTTTATTAAAAGAACGTTTGCTGAAATTTCCGAGAGAGCGCAGAAGAAAAATAAAGAGAAACAACAAATAATAAAAGACGGCCCAAGACATATTTATCTTGCAGGCCAAAAAGGAATGCTTATCCACGTTGCAAAATGTTGCAATCCCCAGCCGGGAGACAAAGTAAAAGCCTATTTAGCCAGAAACAGGGCCGCTGTTTTGCATAGGACATCTTGCAGTAATTTTAAAAAAATAGCCGAGAAATTTCCGGAAAAAATAATCGACGCCTCATGGGGATAGCTTGAAAAATATACGAAAGTGTGATAATTTTGAATTAAATTGCCCGAGTGGCGGAACTGGCATACGCGTGCGACTCAAAATCGCATGTCCCTTGGACTTGTGGGTTCAACTCCCACCTCGGGCACAAAAAAGCAGGACCTAGTCCTGCTTTTGTTTTAGTTCCATTTTTCTTACCTCTGCGGTATGTATATTGAAGCCCCTGTGAAGCCCTGAAGAAATTTTGTGGAATCCGGTTTGTAATATCTTTATAGGATCTCCGTGTGAGACTAACAGTATTTTCTTATCTTTATACTTCTCTTCCAAATCCTTTATAACAGATGTCATCCTTTTCAAAACATCTCTCGTGCTCTCAACATTCTGTTCGCCATGATCAGGTCTTTCTATGTCTATATCCCAAACTTTAGGATATGCAGTATCATCTGTCTTTTCCCAATCTCCAAAAAATCTTTCTCGGAGTCGTTCGTCAAACATTATATCGCCCTCCACTTCTAAAATTTCCTTTGCTATTTGCGCTGTTTTCCTGGTCCTAGAAAATGGCGACGCATAAATTATCGTGTCTTTCCCGAGTACCCCTTTCAACTTAGCTTCAGATACCGACATTTTTACTTGTCTTTCCCCCTCCTCTGTTAAAGTATATTCCTCTTTTTTGCCGTTTTCTAAATCACTTACAACTATTTTTGCCACATTTGCCACGCTTTGGCCATGGCGTAAAGCAAAGTATTCGTTGTTTAATCTTTCTATATTCTCTAGATGATTCATGTTATTTAAAAATTATATTCTTCCAGAGGTTCTGGAATAATAATTTTTACTTTATCGCTTTTTATTTTATCTTTTATTTTGGACAATTCATTCTTTCTAAAATCTCTATTTATATGAGTTAATGCCAAACACTTTGCGTCATTATCCTCTGCGAATTTAATTGCCGAAACAATAGATGAATGTCCGATTTTTTCTTCGTCATACATGTAGGTTTCTAGGATAAGCAAGTCTAATTTTTTGTAAAAGTCTGTGTTCGGCAAAGGAGAGCCGTCTCCGCTATAAGCTATAACATTTTTCCCGTCGGTAACTTTAACTGCTAAATTTTCTCCGGAGTGAACTGTTTTTTGAAAAGACAACTTTAAATCCTGAAATTCAATCTCCTCTCCATCTTTTGACTCAATCAAATTTATTTTGTATTTAAACTTTTTTGTGAAATCTTTATATGCAACATCCATAAAGTCTTGAAAAGAATCTTTAAGCTCTTTCTGGCAAATAATAGTTATGTCCCTCTCTCTCCCGCCCTCCCACATTCTTAGCAAAAGGCCCGGCAAACCGAAATAATGATCTGCATGTTGATGGCTTATGTTTATAACGTCGATAAGGTTTGGGTCTGGATTGAACTTCCAAACTTGTGGAGCCGCCGTAAGCCCACAGTCTAGAAGTAATTTTGTTTTATCTGTAACAATCAATTGCGAGTTGTTAGGCAAATTATCGTCAAATGCTTCCCCAACTCCTAAAAATATAAGCTTCATGTTAGTTATTATATCCTTTAATAATTTTGTGGGCGTGTTTTCTAAAAAGCATGTTTAACAGCCAGCCCATTAAAATTCCCAAAATTGCTCCTGCCAAAATATCTGATGGCCAGTGGACGCCTACGAAAACACGGGCTATGATTATGAAAAAGCTGGCGATGAAAAAAAATATGCCGACTTTTTTATTATAAAAATAAACTATTGTTGATATCGCAAAAAATAATGTAGCATGCCCGGAAGGGAAAGAAGCTTCCTTAGGGCTTTGATTTATCAAAGGAATAAAATTTTCTGCCACAAACGGTCTGGCGCGAAACCAGATAAACCGGACAGCTTCGGCAATAATAAACCTTGTTACAAAGGCTGCCACCAGCGCCTCAAAAACCATTTTCCAGTATTTCTTAAAATTTACTGCCAAAAATAAAGCCAGCACAAACAATAAAATATAACCTAAATATTCTGCGCAAAATATGCTAAAGTAGTCCAGCCATGCCCACCTCCCTGCCAACCCGTTTACTAAATTAAATAAATATAAATCTATATTCATATTTTATTTGTCATCAATACCTGGCACAGGAAACTTACTGGCCATGGCATTAACTTCTTTTTTAATTTCTAATACAAATGGATTATCTTTTATTTTTTCTTTGAACTCTTTTACCTTTGCATTTCTTTCTTCTTTGGTTTCTGGCATATCAGTTGTAGCAAACTCTTTTACAATCTTTGCAATTAGCTTCCCTGTTATTTCCATTTCTTTTTCCTTCATTCCCCTAGAGGTCACTGCCGGAGTTCCCAGCCTGATTCCAGAGGGATAATACGGCACAGAAGGCTCATTTGGCACCGTTGATTTGTTAACGTTTATATCTGCTGCCTCCAAGGCTTTTTCCACAAAAACCCCTTTGCCTTTCCCAAAATCGACTAAATTAATTACCATCAAGTGATTATCAGTCCCGCCAGACATTAATTTTAGCCCTTCATCCATTAAGGTTTTTGCTAAGGCTTTTGAGTTTTCTACTGTTTGCTCGGCATATTCTTTAAACTCAGGTTTTGTTGCTTCTTCTAGAGCTACCGCTATTCCAGCTATTGCATGCTCGTGAGGCCCTCCCTGCATACCGGGAAAAACGCCTTTGTCTATTTTATCTTTTAACTCTTCTTTGCAAAAAATCATTGCGCCTCTTGGCCCTCTTAAAGTTTTATGGGTTGTTGATGTGACTATATCGGTAAAAGGAAACGGAGAAGGATGAACTCCGGCGATAACTAATCCTGAAATATGAGAAATATCAGCCATTGAAAGCGCGCCCACTTCTTTGGCAATCTCGCTGACTTTTTTAAAATCAATTGTTCTTGGATATGCTGTAAACCCAGATAAAATTATTTTTGGCTTGCATTCTTTTGCCAGCTTTAACATTTCATCGTAATCTATTGTTTCGTCAGCTTTCAACCCATAGTGCACAAATTTGTAAGCCTTTCCCGACAAGTTTGATGTATTCCCGTGAGTTAAGTGTCCGCCATTATCTAATCTTAAAGACATTATTGTATCTCCAAACTCAAGCAATCCAAAATAAACTTCAAGATTCGCAGGGCTTCCAGAATATGGCTGCACATTAACATGATAACCGTCGGCTCCGTAAACCTTTAAAGCTCTTCCTTGGCACAAAGTCTCCACCATATCTATGTTAACACACCCGCCGTAATATCTTTTGCCGGGATAGTTCTCAGCATATTTATTATTCAAAACACTACCCAGCGCCTCAAGCACAGCAGAAGAAGCATAGCTCTCAGAAGGTATCAGCTCCAACCCTTCCTTCTGCCTCTTCTTTTCCTTTTCAATCAATTCATAAATCTGCGGGTCCTTTTCTTTTAATGTAGCCATATTTTTATCTTAAAACCTTAATTTTATCTTTTGACAAATCTATTATTTTTGACGGATTAGATTTTTTCAAATTTCCAGCGTCTATTATTAATAGATCAGATTTACCAAATTGCTCTATTATATCACTAATTTTTGTCAGCGGGGGCTTTCCCGAAATATTTACCGAGGTTTGGGCCAAGGGCTTATTTATTTTCTTTAACAAATCATTTAAAAACTTATATTTAGGAACTCTCAAGGCAATAGTTCCATCTTTCCCTTTTACTAAATTAGATAGAGGCCCGTCCTCTATTTTTTTTAGCTTTAACACTAATGTGTATTTCCCGGGCCATTTGCTTTTTAAAATTTTGGCCTGTTTTTCGCTAATTTCTGCCAAGCTCTTGGCCATTTTTAGGTCTTTTACAAAAACGGCCAAAGGTTTTGTCTTTGGGCGGTTTTTAATTTTAAAAATCTTATTGATGGCTTTTTTATTTGAAGCATCAGCTACAAAACCGTAAACAGTATCCGTGGGACAAACAACAACTTTGCCTTGGTTAATTGCTTTTACTGCTAGTCCCAGCGCCAGCTTTGATTGTTTTATTATTTGCATCTAAAAATTTAGATAATTTTTCTATATCAGATGGGTTTCCAAAATCGTGCCAAAAATCTTTTATAATTTTTATTTTCACCTTTTTTTCTGCAGACAGCATTGATATAGCATCTGTGATTTCGTACTCTCCCCTAATAGATTTTCTAACCTGGGATATTTTTTCAAAAACGTCTGGTGTAAATTTATACAAGCCTGCGTTGATTAAATCTCCAACAAACTCCTGCGGTTTTTCTATTATTCTTTCCAAAAAATCAGCGCCATCCCTGATTAACACTCCGTATTTCTCCGGATGATCGTGTTTCAAGCCGGCAATATAACAGAATTTATCGTCAATATTCATCAGCTTTAAATCCTCAACTGAAAATAGATTATCGCCGTAAATATAAATAAAATTTTCTTTTTCCGCTATATCCTTAACGCACTTAACCGGGCAAGCAGTGCCATACTCTTTTTCTTTCGGCCCCAAAATTTCAACCTGATTAACAGTTGTTATTTTAAAATTCTCTTTTTTTATTTCTTCCGGAGGGTTGTAGGCATCAACAAAATCTTTCATTAATTCAATCTTAAACCCAACTACCAAAATTAAATCCCTATATCCGGCTAACAAAAGATTGTCCATCAAATAAGCTAAAAACGGCCTGTTTTTTACTTCTATTAAATGTTTTGATTTGTCTTTAGACAACTCAAGCATCCTTGTGCCTTGGCCCGCCGCAGCTATAACAACTTTATTTATCATGCGCTAAGTTAAATGCTTTAATATTTAATTCTCGATATTTCTCTGGAACCAATTTTTCTATTGCCCTAAAAACCGATTCTGCCTTAATTGGGATTAATTTTTTATTAACAGCATAGCCCAAAAGATATATTGTGCTGACGACTTCGTTTTGGAGTGTTTCTTTGCAAATATCTGAAGCTGCAACAATGTGCATTTCATTTTTTAATTCTTTGAGCTGCTTCGTGATTTCTTCTTTTGTTAGCGAACCTTGGAAAGGAGATACAAAGTCATTTATTAAAAACTTTGTTTGTTTACCAGCCTTGGCTGTTTCGCGCAGCCCCTCAAGCATTTCTAAAGAAATTATTAAATCTGCCTTGCCATTTGGAATTAAAGGAGAAAAAACTTTTTTACCAAACCGCACATGGGTTTCTACGCTTCCGCCTCTTTGTGAAAGTCCATGCAACTCTGACGACCTTACGTCATACCCCTCAATCATGGCAGCTTGGTCAACTAAAGACAGCAAAGTAATGACTCCCTGACCGCCCACGCCGTTTATAATTAAATTAAATGTTTTTTCCATATTATAGCAATGTTTAAATTTTAATGCCTTGCCTTCTGGCAAGCAATGCACAAACTTTTTTGCAAACGATTAAAGAAATTTCTTCTTTGCTTAAAAATTCTTTAACTGTGTCTTCAAGTTCTTTAATATTTATTGGGTCTAAAACTTTTACATTTTTAACCCCGCAAGCTTTGGCAATGTCTGCAATTTGCAGTTCTTGCGTATCTTCGCCCATTATTGTTTTTCCCATGCCGGGGTTTGTTTGGTGGCCGGTCATTGCTGTAATTCTGTTATCCATAACAATCATCAAAGGATTTGATTTGTTATAAACAGCGTTAATCAGCCCTGCAATTCCAGAATGAAAAAATGTTCCGTCTCCCATAAAAGAAATTACTTTCTGATTAGTACTCTTTTTTACTCCATGAGAAATTCCAATAGAAGAGCCCATGCAAAACATGTAGTCATACATACTGTGAGGAGGCAGAGCGCCCATCATGTTGCATCCAATATCTCCGCCGAAAATTGTCCCTTCTGGCGCTATTCTTTTTACTGTAGGCAGGATATACCAGTATGGGCAACCCTCGCAAAGTCGGGCGGTTCTCTTTGGCAATGTCAGTATTTTTGTAGAAAACTTTTTGAATTTTTTCCCTGTTATTTTTGCCAAAGCAATACAAATTAATTCTGAATTGAGCTCTCCTATTTCCGGCAAAATATCTTTACCAAATATTTTTACTTTTGGGTTTGCGTCTTTTGCGATTCTTATAACTTCCTTCTCTATATATGGAGTCATTTCTTCTGAAACTAAAACTTTTGTTTTGCCTTTCAAAAAGTTGGCAATCATTTTTTCGGGCAAAGGATAAAACATTCCAAGATTTAAAATAGGCAAGTCTAGCCCCAACTCTGCTAGAGCTTCGTTTGTGTGCATAAAAGAAACTCCCGAGGTAATAATTCCTACCTTCGCTTTTTTGTTTCCAGAAATATTATTAGCTTTAGACTTTTCAGCGTATGCAGATATCTTCTTAAGTTTTTCCAAAAGCTCCTTTTTCATTTCCAAAACTCTTGGAGGCATTGTTGAAAACTGATGCGGATTCTTAACAAACTCTCCCTTGCCCGCCGAAGCCTTGGCGGAGGCTGGGTCAAAGTTTACAACTGCTCGCTGATGGGCGGCTCTTGTAGTAGTTCGCAAAATTACCGGCGTGTTAAACTTTTCAGAAATTTCAAAACCCAATTTTGTAAAATCATAACATTCTTGCGGGTCAGCAGGGTCCAAAACAGGAATCTTCGCTATAAAAGCATAACCCCTGGAATCTTGCTCTGATTGCGCCGAGCTGTGGCAAGAAGGGTCGTCAGCCACAACAATAACCATTGGGGCCTTTGTCCCAGTATAGGCCAAAGGAAACAAAACATCAGAGCACACATTGATACCAAAGCTCTTCATATTCACCAATGTCTTCAGCCCCGAAAAACTGGCTCCCACAGCAGCCTCTAAAGCTGTCTTTTCATTAGTAGACCACTCAACATAAACCCCTTTATCTTTTGCAATTTTAGCAAAATCATCTCCAATCTCCGCCGAAGGGCACCCCGGATACCCCGACACAAAATCCACTCCGCTTTTTAGCGCCCCCTTAATTATTGCATCATTCCCCAACAAAATTTCTTTTTTCATTTTTTTAATAATGAATTACAATACTCCTTATCATAGTTGTTTACTATTTTTAAGCAAAAAGATGCATCCTCTATTTTTTTGGCTAATTTTAAATAACATGCATCCTTATACGATAGAATTCTTTGTTCTTTGCATATCAACTCCTCAACTAAACCCGACATGACGTAACAATGATTTTTGTAATCATTGTTTTGAATGTTATCGCAAATTTTTGGATTTTTATTTTTTTTAGCAAAATAAACATAACAATCTAGGCCGAATCTTGATCTAATTGGGGCATCCTTCTGATTCTTGTCGCAGTAGGTCATATCATCATACCTTTTAGCCAATCCATCATAGCATTGGTCAATTGGGTTTCCTCTTGCGCAGATGGTTGCGTCTCTAAGTGCTCCTCCTACTTGAGCGTAACAGCTGCTTTTGGGCAAAATATCAGGAATTGACTCCGGAAGTTTTTCGCATAAATGATAATTTCCTGTTTTTATAGCTTCTGCAATTATTTTTTCTTCTCGTTCCTTTGTATATAATAAAGCTTTTATTAAACCAAAATCATGATAATAATCTATTATGATGATTGCAACTAGGGGCACACAAATAATAAAAATGGCAATTATTAAAAAAATCCATTTCTTAATCATAATAATTAAATAACTATATTAATTAATTTATTTGGAATAAATACTATTTTCTTTGTTTCTGCCGTTCCAATTAAAGCCTTGATTTTTTCTGAATTTAAAACTAGTTTCTCGGCTTCCTTTTGCGAAAGACCGGATTTGGCTTCTATTTTATCTCTAACTTTACCGTTTATCTGTACTATCAGCAAGACTTTTTCTTCTTCAATTAGTTTATCATCATACTTTGGCCATTTTTGCTGACAGCACAAACCTTTAAGTCCAGCTGTGCCCCAAATTTCTTCAGCCAAATGCGGAGCAAAAGGGGATAAAATCTTTAAAAAGTCACCTAAATCCTTTCTATCCAAACCGTCCTTAGAAACTTGCCACGCATTAACAAATTCCATCATTGCAGAAACCGATGTGTTGAATTTCATCAACTCAATATCCTCGCCAACTTTCTTAATCGTTTTGTGAAGTTGTTTTTTTAAATTAAGATTAGATTGCTTCGTCGCTTCGGCTCCTCGCAATGACGAGACAGAAGAAAGCTTCCAAATTTTTTCAATAAATCTGCGGGATCCCACAACTCCTTTTGTGTCCCAAGGAATCATTTGTTCAAAGGGGCCCATAAACATTTCGTAAACGCGAAGCGTATCTGCGCCATATTCTTTTACAACTGTGTCTGGGTTTATGACGTTGCCTTTTGATTTAGACATTTTAATTCCGCCCTCGCCCAAAACCATTCCATGCGATGTTCTTTTTTTATAAGGCTCGTTTCCAACCGAAGTTGGAACTGCTTTTATATCCCACAAAAATTTAAAAATAAATCTTGAGTACAACAAGTGCAAAGTTGTGTGTTCCATTCCGCCGTTATACCAGTCAACCGGCATCCAATATTTCAAAATCTTTTCGTCAGCCAGCGCTTTATTATTTTTAGGATCTGTATATCTTAAAAAGTACCAGTTGCTTCCTGCCCAATTTGGCATTGTATCTGTTTCCCTTTGCGCCGGGCCTTTGCACTTTGGACATTTTACGTCAACCCATTTTTTCATTTCTGCCAAAGGCGACTCGCCAGTATCAGTCGGCTGATATTTTTTAACATTTGGCAAAACAACCGGCAAATCTTTTTCATTTACAGGGTGCCAACCGGCATGAGGAGACCCGCCGGCCATAGCACATTTTTTACAGTAAACCATTGGAATTGGCTCGCCCCAATAGTGCTGGCGTGAAAAAACCCAGTCTCGTAGCTTATAACTGGTCTTGGGCTGTGCCAAATTTTTGCTCACCAACCAAGCAATTATTTTCGGCCTGGCATCTGCAGATTTTAATCCATCAAACTGCGCAGAATTGTACAAAATGCCTTCACCCTCGTAACACTCCTCTAAATTCTTCACTCTCTGTATTAACGCTTCGTCGTCCTTGTCTGCCGTAGCTTCAGCGAAGGCGGAGGGCCTTATAGAGGTGCGCAAAGGTATGCCGTATTTCTTTGCCATTTTAAAATCTCTTTTATCATGAGCATCAGCAAACACAGCACCTGTACCATATTGCTCTAAAACAAAATCAGCAATCCAAACAGGCATCTCCTCGTTTGTGGCAGGGTTTCTTACTGTAACTCCTTTTAACTGCACTCCGGTTATTTCTTTGTCTTGGTTTGTTCTGTCTATATCAGAAGCAATTTTTGATTCTTCTCTATATTTTAAAACCTCGTCAATGTTTTCTATTTTGCTTTTATATTTATCAATAAAATTATGCCCCGGGGCCAAAATCAAAAACGTGCCGGAAAATATTGTATCTATTCTGGTTGTAAAAACTTCAATGTTTTCCTCAATTCCCTCAACAGCAAACTTCACCAAAGCTCCATGACTCTCTCCTATCCAATCTTTTTGCTGAACTTTTATTTTTTCCAAATAATCTACATTATCTAAATCTTTTATCAGCCTGTCTGCATAATTTGTAATCTTAATCATCCACTGCTCTTTTTCCTTCTTCTCAACTTTTGTACCGCACCTTTCACATTTGCCATCAACCACTTCTTCATTTGCCAAACCAATTTTATCTTTTGGGCACCAATTAATGTCTATTTTTGTTTTATAAGCCAACCCGCTTTTAAACAACTGCACAAAAATCCATTGCGTCCATTTGTAATATTTTGGGTCAGTAGTATTTATTTCACGCGACCAATCAAAAGACAGCCCCAAATTTTTCATTTGCTGTCTAAAGTTGTCAGTATTCTTTTTTGTAACCACAGAAGGGTGGACACCTTTTTTAATGGCATAGTTTTCAGTAGGCAAGCCAAAAGCATCCCACCCCATTGGGAACAAAACATTAAACCCCTGCATCCTCCTTTTCCTGGCAATCGCATCTAGCGCAACATAAGGCCTGCAGTGCCCCACATGCAACCCGTCCCCAGACGGATAAGGAAATTCCAGTAGAAGGTAAAATTTCTTCTTTTTAGACCCATTCTGAGCCTTAAAAACGCTAGAATCATACCACTTCTCCTGCCATTTTGCCTCTATTTTCTTAGGATTATATTTAGCCATGTTCCTCTAATAATAGCAAAGTTCTCCCCCCAGGTAAATCTTGACATCAACATTAATATGTTATAATATTTAAGTCAGCACCTCTTAGCCATGTCCCAACCCTATAACCCATAAGGAATAAGTCATGCCGCGCCAAAAGAAATCTTCCGACCCCGACCTCCAACAAGAGCTTGCAAGTGTGAAACGAGAGCTCGCCTCCGCTTACGAAACGATCACATGCCAAAAAGATAAAATTGGATTGCTCGAAAGTGAACGTGAATCATTCTTGCAACAAATATATGGACTTCAGCAGAAACTCGGTGGCAGCATGGCTCGTGCCGCAGATCTCGAAGAACAAGTGCACAAACGGGACGATACGATTGCCCAAAACGACAGGTTCTTCGAGCTCGAAAAACGAACGTTGCGCATGGAACGTGACAAGTACCAAGACTCCGCGGACAATCGCGAAGTCGCGATCAACGAGTTCGTCGAGGGCTTAATCCGGCTTGGCGAACGGCGAGCCAGCGATGAAGACTAGTTAGTCCAGCGATACCGGCCCAGCGTGAGTCACAGATTGTAATGGACCAGGCACCAAACCGCCCCGCACAAGAGTGTACGAGGCGGTCTTTTTTTGGTTAAACACTTCAGACAGGTCTGAAGTGTTTAACTTGTTTAGAATACTAAGCAATAATGTCTTAGTATTTCGCACGTGCGAAAAATCAAGACATTTCACCCAACTAAATTCCAAATAATTTCTTGGCGTTTTGGGTGGTTGCAGAGGCAACTTGGTCAAAAGTTAAACCCTTTGTATCTGCGATTTTTTGGATGACGTGTTTTACAAAGATTGGTTCGTTTCGCTTGTCTTTGCCTTCAGCAAAAGGGGTGAGATATGGGCAATCGGTTTCTACTAAAATTCTATTAAGAGGAGTCTTTTCAATTACTTCTTTTAAATCCAATTTATCTATTATTCCATTGATGCCAATGTAGAAACCTAATTCTATAAACTTTTGCGCCAATTCCCAGTTTCCAGTAAAGCAATGAATTACTCCCCGTAAATTTTGTGAAGTCCGACTTAACAAAATTTCATACACATCTTCAAAGGCCATTCGGCAGTGTATGATAACTGGTAGGTTTAATTCTTCTGCTAATTCTAATTGTTGTATAAAAACTTTTTTCTGTAAATTTTTAAATTGTTCTTTTTTTGTTTCGCTTTTTGGGCGGTAATAATAATCCAAACCAATCTCGCCAATCGCTACCACCTTTTTAGACTTTGCAAGTTCCCTATATCTTTCTTTGTCATACTCTTCGCCAAGCGGGGCGAATGCGCCTTCATCTTCATCCATTCTCAACTTCATCAAATCTGTTTTAATATGAATTGGATGCATTCCAATTGCAGCATAAATTCCCTCATTCTTTTCAGCCAGCTCAATTGCAAGCTTTGAAGTTTCATATTTTGTGCCAACATCAATGCAAAACAAACCGCTTTCTTTATTACGTTTTATAACTTCATCTCTATCTGCGTCGTATGCCTTAAAACTTAAATGTGAATGCGTGTCTATAATCATGGTTATATAATAACAAATAAAAAGACGGACAACCAGCGGGTCATCCGTCGCACTTGCGTGCTTGTACAATCTGTCAGAGCTACCTCTGACCTTCGGACGGTTTCATCTGCGACGCTCGCAGATTTTCCCTTTGGATTGCCTCGAGCACTTCCTTTCGATGCACGGGCACCTCTATGGGAGCATCAATTCCAAGGCGAACTTTGTCACCCCGAATGTCGACGACTGTGACAACAACGTTGTCGCCAATAACGATGCTCTCGTCTCGCCGACGAGGAAGAACCAACATGTCATTTCTCCTGTACAGAAGAGGTTTTTGCTGATTTATCGTTCTCAGCTTCATTGCGACGGATCGCATCGAAGACCTCACGGCGGTGAACGGGCACCTCTTTGGGTGCCTCTATGCCGAGGCGAACCTTGTCGCCTCGGATGTCGACGACCACAATCGTAATGTCATCGTTGATGACAATACTCTCGTTTTTCTTGCGGGAAAGTACCAACATTTTGGGTCTCCTTATAGAGCGCGGGAGGCATAATGGACGAGATTGGCCCCAACCGGTACTCCAAACCTGGTTAGAAAAGAGCCAATTTTATTTTTATACAAAAAAACAAAAATGTCAAGGCCACACAAAAAATGCCCAGCAAAGAGAACGTTCTCTTCACTGGGCAGGACAAATGGCCGAAACGGCCCTAAAAAACCGGTGACTCTGCCGGTGGAGGCGGTTCGGGCGAGCCCTCCTTAACCCGACGGATATTCACATTCATCGGACTTATGAAACCGAGCTTTACTCGGTTTCCCCTTACCTCGAGGACTACTACCTCGATGTCCTTACCGATGCGAATCCGTTCGCCCTTCTTCCGGGACAGTACCAACATCTTCGAACCCTCCTAAACAAATCCTCCTTTATGCCAAGCTGTACGTAGCTTAGCCTATTTTTTAGAGTATCACATAAAAAAAGATACGTCAATAGTCAACGTATCACAGCTTTTCCGATTTTAGCGAATGGTTAGATTCTCGGGAATAAGGGCACCGCCTTCAACTCTTTTACCGCCCTTTCAATTTTTTCAGATGTTTCTGGCAAAAAGGGATTTAATAGTTCTGATAAATTTTCCAAAACAAAAAGCAAATCAGAAATTACAATTTTTGAGCCTGCTTTTTGCTCCCAAGGCTTTTCTTGGTTTATGTATCTGTCGCACCAGCTTATCAGCTCCCAAATTATTTTTAAAGCTTCATTGAACTTAAATTCTCCAACTGCTTTTGAGCAATCTTTTTTAGCCCTCTCAGCTTCTTTTTTTAACTTAGCGTTTTTGCTTTCTGACTTTACGCCCAATTTGGCGGCCATTGTCACAACTCTTGAAACTAAATTTCCAATACCGCCGGCCAAATCAGCGTTATATCTTTGCTCAAATTTTTCGTAGGTAAAATCGCCATCCTCTGTTGACGGAATTTCTCTTAATAAATAATACCTGACAGCATCTGTACCATATTTTTTGGTGAGCTCAAGAGGATTAATCACATTACCAAGCGATTTAGACATCTTTTGGCTGTTGGCTGTAATAAATCCGTGGATAAAAATCTGTTTTGAGTTTGGCAAACCGGCCGACATTAACATTGCCTGCCACATTGATGACTGCTGGCGCAGATTGTCTTTCCCCGCCACCTGAAGCCCAGGCCAAAAATCTCTGAATCTATTTTCCGGTTTACCCGCCGAAGCTTCAGCGGAGGCGGGCCAGCCCAAAGCAGAAATATAGTTTACCAGCGCATCAAACCAAACGTACATAACGTGGTTGTCGTCATTTGGAACTGACACTCCCCACGGCATCTTTTCTTTTAGCCTGGAAATGCTAAAATCTTCCAAACCTCTTTTTGTAAATTCTTTTATTTCATTAAACCTTGAATCGGGCACAACAAAATCTTTATTTTTCTTATAAAAATCTAAAAGAGGTTTTTGATATTTGGAATATTTGAAAAAATAGTTTTCTTCTTCAATAACTTCCAATTCTAAATTTGGGTGAATAGGGCACTTGCCGTTGACTAACTCTGACTCTGTTTTTTCCAATTCGCACCCCACGCAATATTTTACCTTGTAGTTCTTTTTATAAATATCGCCATTCTCTGCGCAACGCGTCCAAAATTCTTGCGCCGCCTTCATATGATGTTCGTCCGTGGTGCGTATAAAATTGTCGTAACTCAAATTCAACGCCGACTTCAAATTTTTATTTTTTTCCGCGTAAGCATCGCAATATTTTTGAGTGTCTATGCTTTCCTTCTGCGCTCCCCTAAAAACTTTCAGGCCGTGCTCGTCTGTGCCAGTATTGAAAAAAACTTCGTATCCGTTGACCCTGTAAAAACGGGCGACGACGTCTGCTTGAATAATTTCTAATGCAAAACCAATATGCGGGTCGGCATTAACGTAGGGAAGAGTAGTGGTGATATAAAACTTTTTTGTCATATGTGTTATACTTATCTAATTCTATATCTTTTTAGCTAAATTTCAATGATTTTAATCGCACATCTTTTATTCGGCGCGTTGATTGGGCAAAAAATCGCCAACCCCTTTTTGGCTTTTATTCTGGCTCTTTTGAGCCACTACTTTTTAGATCTTTTTCCCCACGTAGAATATAAGATAGACAAGATCAATACAAAACAGTGGAAATCCGCCAAATCTCAAATTCTTAGCGTACTGATAGATTTTTTTTCGGGGCTGACGCTTATTCTTTTGTTTTCCAATAGACACCCCATTATTTTTGCGTGCGCCCTTATTGCAATTCTGCCGGACGGACTTTCTCTTTTAGAATCTGTCTCAAATAACAAGATATTGCAAAATCATAGCAAGCTGCACCAAAAAAAAATACATTTTTTAAAAGACAAAAAGATCTCCAGATTTTGGAGAACCGCAAGCCAGATTCTTGCCGTTTTAATTTCTTTAATATTATTTATAAGTTAATCAACCCGCATCTCGCCCTCCTTTTGTTTTTCTAATATCTCTTTTACAAATTCATAGATAATTCCGAAAACCGGCACGGCAAAAATTGTTCCTAAAAATCCGAAAAGCTGAGAGCCGACTAACAAGGAAATCAGCACCAATACCGGAGGCAAATTTATCATTTTTTTCATTAAAAAGGGGGTAAGCAGGTTATTTTCTACTGCTTGAACCGCCCATACGGCAAGCAGTATATATAACACAACAAACCAAGATTCGGAAGATACAAATACAAACACAACCAATAATATGGCTGTTATTAACGGGCCGATGTACGGCACAAAATTAAGAAGGCCAGAGATTAGAGCAAGCAAAAAGGCATATTTTATGCCAAACACATAAAAGACGATAAATGATCCTATGCCCACAAAAAGACAGGCGATTATTCTGGCGCCGAACCATCCAGAAACTTTGTTTTGAGCTTTCTCAAAAAATGTCACTATTTGATCCTGATATCTTTGAGGAGAAACTAGCGCCAAAAATCTTTCTGGCCCCCTGTCTTCCAATGACAAAAAAAAGGCAATTGTCAAAATAATGACGGTTGAAGATATCCCTCCAAAAAATGCCATAATTGCATTTAATATTCCTTTTGATCCTTGCTCTAAACCGCCGATCAGAGAACTTGTCAATTCAGAAAAACTTTGAGAAACATCTATGCCAACGTTATGCAAAACAGGGCTTATCTTATTGAAATAATCCGGCACATAGCCCGAAAACTCTTTCAACTCGCTGATAAAAATTGGCGCAGTTAAATATACCAGAAGCCCGAGCAACCCGAATATTGAGAAGTAGATCAAGGCTATTGCTACTATTTTTGGTATCCAAATTTTTCTTAAAAATTTTATCGCTGGCTCAAGCAGAATAGATATAGCCAAACCGAAAAAGAACCAAAGCGCGATATCTCTAGCTAAATATATAAAGTAGACCGATACTATTGCTACGAACACTTTAAATATTGCTTTCCAAGAAATTGATAGGATTTGTTCTTGTGACATTTGAGAAAATTATAATTTTAATAACGCTTTAAGTTCTTCTTTTTTATTTTCTTCAATCGGGCCGATAACGGCCAAGTTTAATTTTTCTGGCACAAAAATATCTTGCGCTAACTTGTTTATATCATTTACTGTAACTTTATCAATAAGCCTTAATTTTTCTTCTGCAGTTAGAACTTTTTGGCCCATTACTTCTTGCATTGCAAAGAATGATGCTTGCGTGTCGCTGGCATCCAGGGATAAAGCCATTGTCCCCCTCAGATAATCCTTGGCTTTTTTGAGTTCTTTTAGCGTAATTTTTCTATCTTTTAAATCTTTATATTCTGCTAAAACTAATTCTATAGCTTTTTCAAGGCTGTTATTTTTTATTCCAGATTGCGTCACTAAATATCCGGCATCTGTTGTAGTATCAACCGAAGTGTGAACGTAGTAAGCCAATCCGTTTCTCTCTCTTACAGAAATAAACAACCTTGAGCTCATATTTCCTCCTAAAATTATAGACATTAGGGTTAAGGCGTATCTTCTTGGGTCAAACATGTCATAAGCTCGCACTCCCAAACAAAAATGGGTCTGGTCAGTTTTTTTGTAATGAACCAAAACCTGGGGCGCTGCCTGCTCTTCTTTCGTTATAACTTTTCTCGGTAAATTACTGGCCTTTATTTTGCCAAAATATTTATTAATTTTTTCCTGGATTTGTTTTGTGTTAACGGCTCCGGCAACGCAAACAACCGTATTTTCGGTGGAATAGTGGCCACTAAAATAGCTCAAGATTTTTTCTCTGTTAAAACTTAAAATATTTTCTTTCTCGCCCACAATTCTCCAGCCAGCCGGCTGGTCGCCATAAAGCAAATCTTCAAAAAGCTCTGAAACATAGGCTGTTGGCGTATCCAAATACATATTTAGCTCTTCAACTATCACGCCCTTTTCCCTTTGTATTTCTTCTTCCTCAAATTTGGAATTTAAAAACATATCTGAAATCCAATCTACCGCAATGTCTGTATGCTTTTTATCAACCTTCGCCCAAAAGCCCGTAACCTCTTTTGAAGTGAATGCATTATACTCTCCGCCGATAGAATCCAAAGTTTCAGAAATTTTTAAAGTATTCGGCCTCTTCTTTGTGCCCTTAAAAAACATATGCTCCAAAAAATGCGAAATCCCATTTATATCTTTTGTCTCATATTTTGACCCGGTTCCCACCAAAATTAAAACCGTAACGCTATTAGCATTTTTTACAGGAATAGTTAAAATTCTTAACCCATTTTCTAATTTTATTTTTTTATATATTTTTTTTGAATTCATTTTTTGCTAATCTAATTTTTATAATTTGGAATATCATTTTTACTCTGGCTGAAAAACCCTTCGCCAATCCCCATTTTTTTTCCTTAACAACGTGGGTCAAGTTTTTCAATGTGACATATTTTACCGACAGTTTATGTTTCTGGCAATATTGATTAAGCGCTATTTCTATCGCAAAACCTTCTATAAAATTCTTTGGAATATTTTCCAGCAATTCCCTTCTTATGGCTCTCTCCCCTCCAATTGCCATTAAGGGATCTATTTTAATAATTACCTCTGGCAATCCCAGTGAACGATCTCTTGCACCAACACACATTTTAACTTCTTCTTTTAGCATCGGCTCGACCAGCAAAGCAATATGTTCTACCGTCAAACCAATCAAATCGGCGTCAAAAAAAACAATAATACCTGCATCTGTCCTTTTTATCCCTTGGACCATTGCATTTCCTTTTCCCGAATTTTTTGCTATTCTTACTACCTTAGCACCCATTTTTTCGCCAATTTCAGCAGTTTTATCAGTAGAACCATCATCAACCAAAATCACTTCGTCTAAATCTTTTGAACTTAAAAGAACTTCCAAAACTCGGCCGACATTTTTTTCTTCGTTAAGCGCCGGCACAATTGCCGTAACTTTTTTATTAAGCGATTTTATCATTTAAAAACAGTGACAAATTGCTACTTTTAATTCTTTCTTGTTTCATTGTGTCTCTGTCGCGGATTGTTACTGTTCCGTCATTCAAAGTGTCGAAATCTATTGTCACGCAAAACGGAGTTCCAATCTCGTCTTGGCTATAATAGCGCTTGCCAATATTGCCCCTGTCGTCGAATGCAACAGAAAAATCTTTTTTCAAATTATGATAAATTTCTTGCGCCTTGCTCACCAATTCCGGCTTGTTCTTCAAAAGCGGAAACACCGCAACTTTATATGGCGCTAATTTTGCTTTTAGTTTTAAAACTACCCTGTCATCTTCTTCTTTGTAGCCGTCCAAAAGAACCGCTAAAACAGACCTATCAACACCAAAAGTTGGCTCTATCACATGCGGATAAAACTTTTCTTTTGTTTCAGTATCTTCGTATGGGGGTTCAGCAAAATGATTTTTCAAATCAAAGTTCGTTCTGTAAGCCAAGCCATAAAGTTCTGACCTTCCGAAAGGATAGTCATACTCTATATCAATGGTTTTTTTAGAGTAATGGGCCCTATTTTCAGCAAGGCACTCGCAATCATGCAGATTTTCTTTTTTTATACCAAGTTCATCGGTTGTCCAATTCCACATTTCCTTTTGCCACATCTCAAAAGTTTTTTCCCAATCCTTCTCAAGAATAAAATATTCAATTTCCATCTGTTCAAACTCTCTTGTTCTAAAAATAAAGTTTCCCGGTGTCACTTCGTTTCTAAATGCCTTACCAATTTGCGCAATGCCGAAAGGAAGTTTTCTTCTTGTCGTGTCTAAAACATTCTTAAAATCCACAAACATTGCTTGTGCTGTTTCCGGACGAAAATACACAGTGCTCACGCTGTCTTCTGTTACGCCCAGAAATGTTTTTAACATCAAATTAAATTGTCTGGGCTCTGAAAGTTTCCCCCCGCAATCAGGACATTTTATTTGTTTGTTGAATTCTTTGGTTTTTTCGTAATCTGGATCGATATGATCTGCTCTGAATCGTCTTTTACACTTTTCGCACTCAACCAGTGGATCAGAAAATTCTTTAAGATGCCCAGAGGCTTCCCAGACTTTTGGATTCATTATAAGGGCTGCATCGATTCCGACCATGTCGTCTCTTTGTTGGACAAATCTCTTCCACCAAAGATTTTTTATGTTGTTTTTAAGCTCAACCCCCAAAGGGCCGTAGTCCCAAGAGTTTGCCAAGCCTCCATAAATTTCAGAGCCTGGAAACACAAAACCCCTTCTTTTGCACAAAGATATTACCTTGTCCATTAAGTCTGCTTCGTTTTCTTTTTTCATATATAGATATTTAAAATTTAATTAATCTTACCTTTTTAGATATTAAATTTCAACCTAAAAGCCCCTCTTCGGGGCTTTTTTATTGTGTTTTATGGCAAGGGCATAAAATTATTAAACTGCCAAGGGTCTTTTTCCGCTTTGCATTTTTTGTTTTCCGGAAAATATATTTTCCTACTTTTTAGTGGAGTCCAATCAGAAGGAGTTGAAATAAAGTCACCCAAATATGGTTTGGCGATATTTAAAACAAAGTCGTGGGGCAGGTCGTCGGGCAAGCAAAAACCTTTTTTAGGATTTTCTATCATATATCTTATTGCAGCAATAACCCCTGCCGCCACTTGCAAAGTTGTTGCGTTTTGGCCCGGGGCAATTTTTCTCGTTTCTTCTATACTCAAAGATGTTCCGGTCCACCAAGAATTAAATGCATGCCCCATCATCAAAGCTCCTAAAATATCTTTGCCGCAAGTTATTTCATCGGTTAAAATTCTAACTTTTGGCTGTATATTATATCTTCTCGCCTTTAGCTCAACCAATGATGAAAGCGCTTCGTGGCATGGCATATAAGCATAATGCACGGTTGGGCGATAGACGGCCTTTTTGCCGTCCCAAACTGTGAGCCTGTCCGAAATCCCAAAAGCTTCTCCGTGTCTGACAATCATCCCTTCAATTTCACCAGCTTCTGGAACCCAAGAGCGAACCCAAGTGTTGATACCCATTCGGGCCAAAAAAATCTGGTTTTTTGGTCCGAAAGGAGCTTTAAAAGCCAGCTCGGGCAGCTTCTTCTCGTGCGTACCCCAGCCCATTTCAGCCGGCGCCACGCCCTCTTCGCGAAATCCCTCGACAGACCAGGTATTGACAAACTCATCAACTTCCTTGGGTTTATTTGTCACTTGCGTATCGCGCTCTGAACAATGTATTACTTTCACGCCAAGGGTTTGCGCCAAATGCGAAAAATCCAGATTTTCTTTATATTCTTTAATTTTCTCTAAATCTTTTTTTGAGGCTTTGTTTTCGACAAGAACCTTGTCAGCAATATCGAGTAGCCCCTGTTTGACAAAATGGGAAATCAAGCCAGGGTTTGCGCCATGATCGACGATGGCCGTGGCAGAATCTTTAGGCCACTTTTTCATCATTTCTTTTAACTCCATTTGCCTGGAATAAAGCGTTTTTTCAAAAATCTTTTTTGGTTTATTTGGGTCCCAAAGCTCCACTGATGCGTTCATATACAAAGCATCGTGATTGTGGCACCATTTAATAATGTCGCAAGCCCCGATATTCCAGGCCAAGTCAACCACCATACCACTATTACCTGCATATTTTTCCAAAACAGAACTCAAATTTTCTGGAGTTATCTCTTCTTTAAAAAATTTTATTCCAGTATCAGTAAACTGCTTTAATTTTTCCGATTTATCTTCTATGTCAATTACTGTTATTTTTTCTCTTGGAACATCTATGTGCTCCAAAATAATTGGAAGAGAACATTGAGATACGGCGCCATATCCAATAATTAAAATATTATTACCAAATTTTATTTTTTCCATTTTGTTTTTATTAACAGGTTGGGAAAATCCATTTTGTAATTTTAGTAAAATGTTTTTTACAAAAGAGCTAAGATTACGAATATGCATTTTCTAGTTTAATTTAAAATTATTTTTTAATTATAAATTTTATTAAAAAATAATGCAACAATAAAAAATCCCCTCAATGGGGGATTTTTAAATATCTTCTTTATTGCACCACCCCTCCGCCGGAATTAGCGAAGTCATCGGGCAAACTCGTATTCACCCCTGAGTCTTGGGCTGTAATCGTTGTGTTTGTAAATTGATTCTCGCCCGAAATTTGTACCTGACCTATAAGCGGGGCCGGAGATCCTTTCTGACTTGCCGCAGGTTTCAAGGATACTTGGAAGGAAATTGCATTTGGGTCTCCCGTCACTCCGGTGCCAGCCATAATGTCGCCAGCCGACCAGACAATTTCACGGCTCATAGAGTCAAAAGAAAAGTTTGACGATTCATTTGTCGGTAAAATTTTTCCGGTCAGATTAACACTTGGCGGCAGCGTTGCTTTTACTTTGACATTTTTTGCATCGCTGAAATAATTTTTGATACTCCAGGATATTGTATAAGTTGTTGCACTGCCTGCTTTCGGAGGAATCGGCCCGGAGTTAGAAAAATCAGAATTTTTGTAATATGCTTTTTGAGAAATTCCCAGCCCGGAATTTACTTTTATACTGAACTTTTGAGTAATCTGAGAAATATTAACCTCATCTGTTATCACTGTGCCATTCGCGTCGGCTCCAGATGGAGTCCAGTCGCTTTTAACTTTTACATCAAATTCAACCGCCCCTTCCTCCTGAACATCCAGGCTTCTTAATTGCGGTGTCTGGTTATAAGACCAAATAATCATATTATCGCTTGCTTGTGCCTGCCCCTCTTGCGCTTGTATTGTAGACATATCCAAAGCCAATCCGTCCAGCTTCACTACCATAAATAAATTATCAAATGAGCTAGATCCTATGTTTCTGAAAAAAATTTTATAATGCAAAGTCTCCCCGGGAGAGGCAACATAGGAAGAGGAGCCGTTAACTTGCTGTGATATAAAAAGCAACGGCTGTATAATCTTAACGTCTGCGCTAGCTTGTTTGATTACAACAAAATTTCCGTTCTGCCACATTCCCAATTCGGCTGAAAAAGTTAAACTCTGATCAGTTTCAGCTGTAATGTCTCCCGTAATACTAATTCTTCCTCCTTGCGCCTTGTTCAGTGTTTGCAGTTTCCATTCTAATTTGTCTAAAGACGAGGGGTCCGAAGCCGTTAAATCAAAACCTGCAGCAGGAGCGATTTTTAAACTTAAATTCTCTAGCGGATAATCTATATTTGAAAAATAATTGATAGAAAACTGGAGGGCCTTCCCCTTTTCGGCTTTTGAGGGCAAATCAAAATCTAGAGTAATAGGAACCGAGCTAATTTTTGTAGTAAAGGTTGTATCAGATTCATATCTTACCGTAAGATCCTTCGGAGTGTAGGAGAGGGCGGCCTTTGCTGTTTTTAAATCATTTTCCTTGCCCAAAAGTCTTGCTTTAATTTTAACAACCTCTTCTCCTCCCGGATATATATCTTTTAAATCTTGGGTTATTATGTTTTTACCATCTTCTGTTAAAGAGTTATCCGGCATTGAGAAAATTAATTTTGGATTTTGCAAGGCAAAATTGCCGTTGTTTTTATATTTAACAGTATATTCTATTTCATCTCCTGCTTTAGCGTTTTCTGGTCCTAAAATTTCTAAACGTAAAATTTCTTTTGAAAACGTGCTCTCCTTATAGAGCCAAAAGGCGACTGCCGCCACAACTATGATTAAAAACGAAATTATAAAAATCAGTTTTTTATTCATGTATAAGATTTATTGGCTTACTTTTAAAAAATAATTTTTAAGTCTAGAAATCTGCCAAATTAAAAGTGTGTTCAACGCGAGTATTATCACAAAGATAAGAATAAGGGAATTCCCTCCTAAAAATATTCCTCCCATAATGGCTACTATTGCAGCCCCCATTGTGGTTACAATATTGTCCATACCAACTCCCACCAAAGCATCTCCAATTCTTCCTTTCGGATTTACTGTGAAATTATGCACCACGATCATTTCTCCAATGCATCCTATTACTCCTGCCAAAACTCCGGCTACCACAAATGGAGTCCCAGTGATTGAACAAAAAACTTGCACTGCTTTTACCATGCTTTCGGCAGCAAATAATATGGCTATTCCGGAGACAATTAGGTATGCCAATATTGTTATTGTAGATTTTTTACTAAAAGATTTTTCCTCTTTTTCAACTTCCTCTACCAATATATTATCCCTTTTTGTATTTCTGAAATAATACATCGTCAGAATACATAAAAATAAAATAACAAACCCAACCGGTTTTACTAATTGATAAAGGTCGCCCTTTATGTTTGCAGGAGGATTTGCTACTTGCCCGAAAATCACCATAGACAAAACAACCACTGCCGTTAAAATAGTTAAAACGTTCAGTATATCCAATGATGTGTCTATCTCTCTAAGAGACGGCTTTCTTATATGTTCGTCCATGGGGGTCACCTTACCCATTTTCTTTATTCCAGGCAACATTGCCACCGATGTTCCTTTTTCATTTGCTATGTTTTGCCTAAAAACGCACCAAACTGCATGAGCAATATTATATATATTGGAGCCAAAAGTGGTAGCAGCAGCTATAATTGCGAAGTTTATTGCCAGCCCGTAATTTTCTTTCACCAAGCCCAAAGATATGACAGCGGACACAATACCCAAAACCATATCAGGGAAAGCTGTTCCCAATGACTGCAAAAGTCCGCTAGCAATTTTAGTTCTACTACTCAAAACCTCTGTTGTCTCTTCAATAATCTCTGCTATGCCTTTTAATACAAAAAATGCCCCGACTACTATTATGATAATAACGCTTGCCATTCTTAGCCATAAGACATAATTTTCATCTAAAAATCCTTCCAGATAAAAGCGCAAAAACAGCGCGCATATCACTAAAACGAGCAGGTGCATAAAACTATTGTTCTTAATTTTCATATTATTTTATTCACTAATTTTTATTATCCTAATTATACACCTTTTTTGTGTTAGCAGTATGCAGGACAGAATGCGCGGATAGCGCTCTCGGTGATATCTTCTAATATTTTTTGAGAATTTGTCTCAACTTTTAATTTAGAAATAACCTGCCAATCTTTTTTGAAAATCAGCCTTAAAACTTTTACTGCATCAGAATTCACCTTTTGACACAGCTCGGGGCAGGCGCTTCTTTTTGCGGCGCATCCGCCACAAATGATTCCTCCTTCCTTTCCGGAAAAGTAAACATCGTACGGATTAAGTTTACCTTTGCAACACGCGCAGTTCTGGGTTTGCAGATGATATCCCTGCAAAGATACAAAATTCCAAAAAAAATATTGAAACGCCATCTGTATGTTCTTAGTTTTAAAAGAGTCGTCTCGCAACTTATCAAAAACTTCGACTAGTAAATCGAATGTTGCTCCGTCTTTTTCCTGCCCTTTTATAAAATTATCCAGTATGTCTGCAATTTGGCATGCAATTTTCAATTTCTTAAAATCATTTTCTATACTGCGGTTTTCCTTAATTTTGACCGCGTCCGTGAGAGTTTTGCTCAATCTGCCCTGTATAAACTCAACTTCTGAAAAATAAAATATATCTATGCCCGGTCTTAATTTTGAAGCAATTTTTCTTATGGCTCTGGCTTTCAATTCTACCCTGCCAAATTCCTTTGTAAAAACCGAAAGCATCTGATCGGCTTCTGCTCTTTCCTCTTTCTTAAAAACAAACCCCTCTGTTCTATATTTTAATGTCATTTTATTCCCCCTATTTTTTTGAAAAATTTTATTTGCTTTCTTAGCACTTCTTTTCGCTTCATATCTGTAGTTCCCGCCCATTCTCTGCCCATACGTTTTAAATTAATTTTTAGGTCTTTTTTTGAAACATTTAATCCATATAATTTAGAAAACGTTTCTTTTTCTAATTTTGCTCTAGCTACTGGACTCAAGTTCATGCGTAAATCTTTTTGAGCTTTAGCAACGCTGGGATCCCATCTTAATTTCTGCCTTAATTCAATTCTTGAAATTTCTTCCTTACCTCCAAATATGGACGAATCTGCGCTCTTTGAAATTGTATTATTTTTTTCTTTTGCTTTTTTTTCAGACCCAACAATGTTTTTAAGAAAATCCGGCTTTTGAAAAAAAGGTGAATCTTGATCTTGCGGTATTGGCAGCTGCTCTCTAGGACTACTGCTCTTTTCCGCCTGGCTTGATTCAACTTGGGCAGACATTATATTGCCGCCCTTGTCTGGCAAAGCAACTACCCCCATTGGTTTTATTATGCCATGGCTAGTAGTAACCGCTGTTTTTTCAAAGCCGGTCACTCTTTGCGCAATCCCCTGGGTTCGATGAGCGCCTTTATTTACAGCATCAATATTTTTATCTTCACTCTTTGTTACTGCGTTGCTGGTAAAAAACCTTTTTGCTTTTGGTATTTTTACTCTTTCGTGGCTTTCTTCCTCTTGATTTTCTTCTCTTGAGGGCATTTTCGATTCTAGTGTCCCCCCGCTAGCAGGCCCCGACGACTTAAGCCTCGAAAGCCCCTCCGCAATATCCTTTTCCTCTTTTTCTTCAAAAGTATTTTCTGCCCGGTCTATTTGTTCCTCTTCTAGCCCATTCCTATTAGAACCAATAATTCCCGCAGAATCTCCTCCTAAAATTCTTTGTTTTGGTATATTGACAACCTCTTTGTTTTCTTCGCCTTTTTCTATCAACCAGCCAGCGTTGTTTTTCTGGTTCAGCTTCGGCTTTTTAGCGTCTACATTAAAAACCCTGAAAACTAGTTTTTTTATTGCTTTTGCAACTTTTACTATGACAAGCAAAGAAACTAGAAGAATAACGGCGCCTAAAACAAAAATTATAGAAAAAAATATTAAATTATCTGGACTCGTGAAATCAACATCCATTAAACTTTTTTGATTATTATAGAATACTTTTCTTTGCCCCTTGCGTCGTTTTGCTCTTTTACAAAAATTTCCGTGGCTCTGAATTCTTTCAACAAAAATTCTTTATTTTTTTCTACCATTGGCTTTTCCTCTTTTGCCACAAAAAGCTCAACAGATATTTTATCCTGCGGAACTAAATTCTGCTCTTTCCTCTGCGCCTGCACAGATCTTACTATTTCCCTCAACAACCCCTCCTCCCTCAATTCTTCCGTAATCTCTGCGTCTAATTCAATCTCACTTTCAATTTTAGTGTCAAAAATAATCTCTTTGACGTTTATCTCGTCCTTTATAAGATTTAATAAATCATTTTCGTTTCGGATTTCGGATTTCGCGCTTCGGATTTTAAGCAGAGAGAGTGGCTGTTTTACTTTTATTCCCTTGGCAGTCCTTTCAGCCAAAGCCAGGGTAACAATCAGTCTTGCTTCGTTCATTTTTTCTTCCAAGTCTTTGTTGATTTTCTTTTTATCAACTTTTGGCCAGTCGCATAAATGTACAGACTCTGGCGCATCATTCTCTTTTAAGGCTTGATAAATTTCTTCTGCAAAAAATGGCATTACCGGCGCCATCACTAATGCAAGCGAATTTAAAACATAACGCAATGTTGCAAGCGCATCTTTTTTATCGTTGTTGTCCTCTTTAAATCTCTCTCTGCTTCGCCTTAAATACCAAACTGAAAAGTCATCAATAAAATCAGTAAGCGGACGAGTTGCCAAATCAACGCGATAATTTTCATAGCCGTCTGTAATATCTTTTACTAGCCCATTAAGTCGGGAAATTATCCAAGCATCTAAAATATTTTTGCTGTCAACTGAAGCTTCGGTGCCATCTTTATACAACTGATAAAAAGACAAAACATTATATAGCCTGCCAAGATTTTTCTTGGCGACTTCATCCACTCCCTTTTCAGAAAATGAAATATTCTCCGCTTGAACAGCAGGAGAAGTCAGTATATAAAATCTCATTGCGTCAGCTCCGTATTTGTTTATCACTTCTGTTGGGTCAGGATAATTTTTCAATTTCTTGGACATCTTTTTCCCATCTTCAGCCAAAACGATTCCGGTAACAAGGCAATTTTTAAATGCTTCTTTTCCAAACAGCGCACCAGCTAACACGTGCTGATAATAAAACCACGCTCGAGTATGATCTTGGCCTTCGGCAATAAAATCTGCAGGAAACCTTTTTTTAAAATCATTCTTATTTCCCAAAGGATAATGCAACATTGCAAATGGCACGCATCCAGAATCAAACCAAGTGTCTAAAACATCGGGTATGCGCTTGGTTTTTCCTCCGCATTGGCAATCAAAAATAACTTCGTCAACAATGTCTTTGTGCAAATCAGCAACCTTAACACCGCTGGCTTTTTCCAATTCCTCTGCAGAACCAAACACAATTTCTTTTTTGCATTTCTCACACCTCCAGACAGGAATAGTATTTGCCCAAAAACGCTGACGCGAAATAGACCAATCTCTTGCGCCTTGCAACCACTGCCCAAATCTTCCTTCTTTTATATGTACAGGCGACCAATTAATCTTCTTTGCGGTTTTTAACAAAGTCGGCTTTATTTTTTCAACGGCCACAAACCAAGAACTGGTTGCATAGTTTAACAGCGCAGTATCACACCTCCAGCAGTGCGGGTAACTATGCGCATATTTTTCAGAGCTAAACAAAAGTCCTTTTTGTTCCAAATACTTTACCATTGTTAAGTCTGCCTCGCGTATTTCTTCCGGCTTATCTTTTGCGCGGGGCTTTAAATCAAGCCCGGCAAACTCTCCTGCCTGCGCAGGCAGGCCCAGCTCTTCCTTAAACGTACCGTCCATTTTTACATGCTGCACAAACGGCAAATTTTCTTTTTTACCAAGAGCCATATCATCTGCCCCAAAAGCAGGGGCAATATGCACAATACCAGTGCCATCTTCAGTAGTAACAAAATCAGCCGAATAAACCTTCCACCCATTCTCTCTATTCTTCAATTTCTCATCTTTCCGATAAACATCAAACAACGGCTTATATTCTAGCCCCACTAAGTCCTTTCCTTTCTTAGTTTCAATAACTGTATATTCTTGCTCGGCAAATATCTTTTCAGCTTGGTCTTTGGCTAAAATAAACCTGACAAGGCTGCCATTCCCCTGATCTTTTTTCTCAACTGTGACATATTCAATATTTGCTCCGACAGCAAGCGCCACATTTCCAGGAAGAGTCCACGGAGTTGTGGTCCATGCAAGGAATGATGTATTGGGGCTGCCAATTAATTCAAACTCAACTGTGGCTGACAAATCTTTTACGTCTTTGTAGCCTTCTGCAACTTCGCCCTGGCTTAGAGTTGTTTCGCATCTAGGGCAAATATGCATTGACCTGTAGTCTTCATATATAAGGCCTTTCTTATATAACTCTTTAAATGCCCACCATTCTGACTGCATATATTCAAAATCCATTGTGCGGTATGGGTGCGTCATGTCTGCCCATCTGCCAAAGCGCGGAATCATTACCTCCCACTCATGTATAAAAGTAAATATCTTATCTCGGCATAGGTCATTAAACTTTTTAACTCCCATTGCAACAATTTCTTTTTTGGTTTTTGTGCCAAGTTCTTTTTCAACAATATTTTCTATCGGCAAACCATGGCAATCCCAACCCCATTGCCTTTCAACATAAAACCCCTGCATTGTCTTGTAGCGGGGAATAGCGTCTTTAATAGCGCTCTGAAGCAAGTGCCCATAATGCGGAGTTCCGGTAGCAAACGGAGGCCCGTCGTAAAAAACAAAAGCCTTCCGCTTTTTGTTTTTTTCAAGCGACTTCTCAAAAATCTTATTCTCGTTCCAAAACTTTAATATTTTTTCCTCTTCCTCTGGAAAATTAAAAGGCATATTTTTATAATTTACACTTTCCTGTATTAACTATTAATATCTTTTTATCTTTAGGAATTTTATTTGCCATCTGCGACAGAAGCGCTAAGCCGGCGATACCCGATGGCTCGCAATCAATATTCTGCTCTTTGGCAACCACAATCGCTTTGTCTAAAAATTTCTCTTTTAAGGGATAGACGTTTGATTCGTCACCGCAATAACCCGCAACCCGATACATTCTTATCCATTGCTCATCGTAATGTACAAACGGTAAATGCGGAGAATAGAGTTTTTGAGCTTTTGAACGAGGGTTGTTTGTTGTGACTCCTAAAAAATTGCAACTTCTTAATGTATTTATATCTCCTCTGAATCGTGGGTCGTGGTTTTTAGTTGTAACCTCTTTCTTATTTATATTTAAAACATTCTCATATAGATTGCCCGTACCAAATGGAATAAAGCAATAATCTGGGGAACTATTTATTATTTCGTAACTTAGCCAGTCATAAAAACGCGTCGTAGGATCTAGCGCCTCACTAGATGTAATATCAAAACCATTGTGATTTTTGGTTAAAGCAGTAATTTCTTTCCAACTAAAAGGCTTTTTGCTTAAATCTGTTTTATATATTTTACAGCCTATTTTCTTCAGTTTTTTAATAATATCATTTTCTGTATTTATATCTATCAAAACTCTTAAGTCTGGAAGACTGTACTTTTTGAGCTGTGATTGTATCGCGAATGCGGCTGATCCAGAAGAGATAATAGACATTTCTGGCAAGGGCCCATTTATCTGGTTGCGCTCTCTGGATAGTAGAATATCTCTATAGGTAACTATAATCTCCCAAGCCATTCTGTCTTTGTGCGTCCCTGTTGGATTTTTACTTTCGTCTTTTACCCAAACATTAGAAAAACCGGGTACTTCAATTTTATATGTTGGTGTAGCAGGAAACTTTGGGTTATCGGCAGGGAATTCTGGTTTATTGGGGTCATTCTCAGAAGCAACAACAATTGATTTTAATATCTTTTGTTCTTCTACCATTTTCTATGCTTTAATTAGTTGGGCTAATCTTGGGTAGGAATTTTCTCTGTCTTTGCGGGCTTCCAAAAATTGGTCGTTTGTTTTTAATCCTCTTAAATAGCCTAGCAAAAACCAAATTGGATCTGCATGGCTGACAATCAATATGTTTTTCCCGCCATATTTATTTTCAAGTTCTTCTAAAAAATCTTGCGTTCTCTTGCGCACATCATTCCAGCTTTCTCCATCTTCTGGTTTATTATCAAAATTGCCCGAGCCATCCATATAAAACTTTTTTGAGTCTTCAGATGACCTGCCCATAAACTTACCCAGGTCTATATCAACCAGCCTTTTATCAAAATGTATTTCTTTTATGCCAACTGCCTTAGCCACAATTTCTGCCGTCTGTCTGGTTCTTTCATACGGAGAAGAAAATATTAGGTCTATATTTCTTCCTGCCTGTGCAGTCAGATCTTTTAGCTTTTCAACAGACACTTCTACCATCTTTATGCCTTCTTCTGTCAGGGTTATATTCGGGTTTTCATCTGGTTTATAATTTATGCCCCAGCCCTCTTTTTGATAAATTGTCTGCCCATGCCTTAATATATAATATGTATTTTTCATATTACATTTTTTCTAGGGTTTCTATTCCAAGCAGCCACATTCCGCTTTTCATAATTTGGGCAAATGCAGAAGTTAGCGCAACTTTGTACTGCGAAAATTCATCGGCTTTATCTACAATTTTTGTCTTGGCGTAATAACTGTTAAATTCGCCGGCCAATTCTGTAAGATACAAAACTACAAAGTGGGGCTCGTAATTTTCGCCCGCTTTTAAAACTATTTCCGGGAAATAGCTCATTGATTTTTCAAGCTGGGTAATTTCACTTGGCGCTTTATCAAAGCTTGGCCTTACGCCTTCTACTTTTGCTTTGTGCAAAACAGATTGAGCTCTTGTGTAAGAGTACTGCAAATATGGGCCGGAATCTCCTTCAAAAGAAATTGATTTATCAAAGTCATAAATAATGTCGCTTCCAATTGATTGCTTTAAAATAGAATATCTTATTGCCCCCACTGCGACTTTCTCTGTAATTTCTTTTCTCTCTTTTTCTGACAGCTCCCTGTCTTTTATTTTTTGGCTTACTAACTCCTCAACTTTTTCTATCAGTGACTCTCCTGTTATAACCTTGCCGGTTCTTGAAGACATTTTACCTTCGGGCAATCTCAACATGCCGTGCCCAATATGCTTTGTTTTTTCAGCCAGCTTCGAGTTAACCTTGCTCATTGCGCAAAGCATTACTTTAAAATAATCTGTTTGCTCGTTGGCAGTAACGACTACAGACAAGTCGTATCTATATTTTTTATATTTTACAACAGCCAACCCTAAATCTTTTGCCTCATAAGTTGGCAATCCTTCCGAATTTACAAATACTCTTGTGTGTAGTCCGAATTTTTCTCCTTTAAAAATAATTGCGTTATTGTCACCTTTTTCAAAAATCCCGGCCTTCAGGCCGTCAGTAACAATCTTTTTTCCAATATCCATTACCTGGCTTTCAAAAATTAGCCAATCAAATTTTGTGCCTAATTTCTTATAAATCTCATCAAACCGTTCCAAGCTATTCTTTTTCCCTTCGTCGTATAACTTGTTTATTTTTTTGTCACTTCTATTATATATCTTTTTATTCAGCTCTGTTATCTCTGTTTTTGCAAACGGATTTTCTTCATAAGCTTTAGCTCCAAAAGCATAAGCTGCGCCCCAGCTCAATTTTGCATCTTGAACTTTTCCCCAGATTGCCTTTGCAACGTGCATTCCCACATCTCCCTGATAACAAACTCTTTTCACCTTCGCTCCTTCAAACTCAAAAATGCGAGACAAGGATTCGCCAATAGCATTAGGCACCAAATGCCCTATGTGAAACTCTTTAAAAGGATTTGGGTCAGTATAGTCTATAATGACTTTCTCATTCTTTAGTACTAATACCTTTCCGTAGTCTTTGCCGATATTTTTTAAATTATCAATAAAATATTTATCTGCAATGAAAAAGTTAATGAACCCCGGCCCCGCAACTTCTATTTTGGAAAATAACGGGAATTTCCCGCCCAAGGCGGGTCCGTCTAGGGCGGATATTTTTTCTTTAATAGACTCGGCAACTTCCCGTGGGTTTTTGCCCAGTTTCTTTGCCAAAACCAAAGCCACATTAGTTGAATAATCCCCATGGCTTTTTTCGCCCGGTATTTCAATAGAAAATTCGCAAGGGTTATCCTTGATTGCCGATCCAATTATTTTTTTTATTTGTCCTTTCATATACAAAAGATATTATACTCTAAATCTAGCACCTTCTAAATTTAGAGTACACCTCAGTTAATCGTGGTTCCAATAAAATTTTTTCCGTTTAAAAAATCTTCTAAGCGTTCTAGGTTTTTTCCGTTAATCATTATTACTTTTAGTTTTAGCTTTGAGGCTAATTTTGATGCACGGGGGTCAAAGGGCATTGAGAGGCCGGGCATCCATTTTGAGCCCACAATGCGTTCAAAACTTTTCCAATCAATTTCTTTCAAAGGCTTAGCATCAGGAAACTCGTTTGGGTTTCTGTCATAAACATAATCAACATTTGTTAAGTTGATTATTGTTTTAACATTATTGTTTTTTGCAATCAAAACCGCGTCGTAATCAGTTGACCAGCCCGGTTTCCAGCCAGCGCCAACCACTATACCCTTATTTGTTTTTACTTTTTTATTGGGGTCTGTGACAACCTCAGGATAAACATTTCCATTAAACAATTGTTTTACAACCCGTGCATTTAACCTTGATATATCAATTCCCATCCAATCTCTGTCGCTCTCCTTTGCTCCAAACTCCAACAAAGCCTTTTGATAAACCCTGCAAACCTTCCCCCCTCCCACCAAAAGAAAAAACTGTTTCTGCCCCAAATACTTCTGCAACGAATGCTTAAAACTCTTCAAAAACCCCAAATCAATCTCCGAGGGCGCCACCAGGCTTCCCCCCAACGATATAATAATTGTCTCTTTTTTAGCTGTTTGCATATTATCATAGTTTAACTTATTTGACCCAAAATTTAAAGCCCGCCAAACACTTCAAACAGGTCTGAAGCGTTCAAATTATAAAAAAACTCCCCGACCAGACGAATCCGGTCAGGGATATGCGTAGCAAGCAAGCTACTCGCGACGTGGCTTAACAAAGACCCACCACGCCTTACACCATTCGCTTAAGTACGTTGTGGCGCGACAGTGACTTTCCTCAGAGATCCAAATTCCAGATTCGTTGCGTTCGAGCTGGAATGTAAAGAGCTTGGAGTCGTCGGTGTGTTTAGAATCAACCATTTCCACGAGAGGCATACCTATGAACAGCACCTCGTTGGTTGGCTGGTCCAAATACTGGTACCGCAAACACGGTGCAAGCTGGTAAGAGCAGAGTTCAAGCCCCCATTTCTGGACCTGATCGTAAACCTCTGGTATTCTCAGGCGATTGAACTCTGGCACAATTGCCGGAAGTCTTACAAGGTCGACTTCCCTAACCACGCCCCAGTCCTTGACCAGGTTTGATACTCTGGTCAGAAATTTATTTCCTTCTCCCCCGAACTTGATCCCGTGCTCACGGAAAGCGCGACGCACTTCGGTGGGGCCGTCACGTGTCCCCAAAATGACTGTCTTCCAAACAGGAAAATCGCGGAACGCCCAAGACCTTTCCTTGCGAAGGAATACCTTGAGCTCACGAAGCCACTTCTTGCCCTCTGGGCCAGAAAGCTTCTGATTCAGATCACCAAGCGGTCCGCAAACATCGCGGAGCGCATCGCCGAGCATGCTGTTAGACACGGTCAGCTCCTTCAAAAAAGGTTGTCAACGGCAAAGAACACTCTCTGCCTTCCAACTTCCATATATCATAAAACTTTATCCTTGTCAATGTCATGATTTTGTGCTATTATGATAGTATAAAAATATGAACCCTTCACCCAAATATGCGGGCGGGGGGAAATAATATTTAATGCCAAACGGATAAAAAATAAACTCGTTTGGGTGAAGGGTGAAGATTTATTCGGAAAATAGGAAGGCGGGGTTTGACTATGAGGTGATGGAGAGGTTTGAGGCGGGGATGGTTTTGTTTGGGCAGGAGGTCAAATCTATAAAAACTGGGCACATTAACTTGTCCGGGTCTTTTGTTTCTATAAAATCAGAGGAACCTTACTTATTGGGCGTAAAAGTGCCTCCTTACCAGCCGAATAACGCGGGAGCTAACTATAATGAGAATAGGGACAAGAAGTTGCTTTTGAACAAAAAAGAGATAGATTATTTGATAGGAAAGACCAAAGTTAAGGGTTTGAGCTTAATACCCTTGAAAATATACGAGAAGAGTGGTAGAATAAAGCTCGAATTCGGATTGGCTAAAGGAAAGAAGAAATACGACAAAAAAGAGAAGATAAAGAAGAGAGATATAGACAGAGAAGTTAATCGCGAATTATCGGCGTAAGCCGTTGCACGGGGATGATTGTTTCGATGGATAGTTCTTTTAAGTAAGGCAAGTTGAGCTTCCTTGGGGCTCGCTAATCTTCTAAGGAAAAACATAATTGCTAATTTATTTAATAGGCAACCAGCGTTAGCTTTAGCTTAATGCTGCATCCTTACCATTGACTCCTAATAAATGGAGTGAGGGTGTTATATTATTAGGATAGATAATTTACTTCTCCGATAAGTTATCGAAACTAAGGAGATAAGGTATTAAAAATTTTGTTATTTTTTTATTTAATACCCCAAAACAAAAGATAACTAAACTTGTAGAATTGCTTTCAAAAACTTTTCAGACGCGATTTCAACATCGCCATCTCCACAAAGTAAATCAATAAAAACATTGGACAAAATTTTAATAAACAATTTCATAAGGGCTAAAGAGGTGAGGGTTATTTCTGAAACAGGCGAACAGCTTGGAGTAATGAATATTTTTGACGCAATTGATTTGGCAAAGTCAAAGGGATTAGACTTGATACAAGTTACAGAAAAAGTAGAACCGCCCGTTTGCAGAATTGCAAACTACGGGAAATATCTTTACACACAGCAAAAGAAAGAAAAGAAAATGGCCAAGCCCAAAGGCGGAGAATTGAAAGAGATAAGATTAACTTTTAACATTTCGCCCCACGATATGGAAACACGAGCCAGCCAGGCAAAAAAGTTTTTAGAAGATGGAGACAAAGTAAAAGTAAATATGTCACTGCGAGGAAGAGAAAAAGCAATGGGACAATTTGCAACAGACAAAGTAAAATTATTTTTTGAAAAATTAAATTCGTTAATACCAATTAAAACAGAGAGAGAATTAAAGCGTGAGCCCAGAGGTT
>Ga0172381_10000328_pt1 | contig 57969 bp, 50 predicted proteins | sample Leawel6488metaG_FD_119754 | JGI IMG/M metagenome (GOLD analysis project Ga0172381, IMG submission 119754) | Leachate microbial communities from a municipal landfill in Southern Ontario, Canada - Leachate well 64-88 metaG | ecosystem: Engineered > Solid waste > Landfill > Unclassified | place... | reverse complement strand
AACATACGGACGTGGCCTGTGGGAATCAGATATGTTTTACTCCATGCCAATGGCCGACTTTTCAGCAGATCAGGTACAGATCCCGATTGAATGTGGGGTTAATTTCACCGATTTATCGACCGGTGTCCCGTTTACCCGGGAATGGTCTTTCCCTGGAGGAAACCCATCTACTTCGAGCCAAAGGGACCCAACCGGGATAGTCTATGATACACCCGGAAAATATGATGTCCAACTCATCGTGACCAATGCGGAAGGATCCGACACTCTCTTGTTAACACAATATATCCAGGTCAGCGATGTTTTATTCCCCGTTGCTGATTTTGAAGGAGATAAAAAAGCCTTTTGCGCTACGGAACAACCGGTTGTCAAATTCACTGATAAAACCGCCAATTGTCCCAATTCCTGGGAATGGACTTTCAACCCGCCTACGGTTACATTCATGAATGGGACCACGTCCGGATCGCAGAACCCTGATGTCAGGTTCAACGGACCGGGCAACTACACTGTGACCCTGATCGCTTCCAATGCAAATGGCCCTGACACCATAACCAGGAATGCTTATATCAACATCGGCGGGGCCCAGCTACCGTTTATCGAAGATTTCGAGCAGGGATTTACTGCCAATAACTGGGACATTGTCAATGCTGATGAATCCGTAACCTGGAATATCGCTACGGTTGGAGGCACTCCTCCCGGCGATAAAGCCGCATGGATGAATTTCTATAATTATTATTCGGCCGGAAAACGCGACCTGATGATATCCCCGGTTCTTGATTTCACAGGTACAGAACATGTCTTTATGTCCTTTCAGCATGCCTATGCAAAACGGTTGGTTTCTTCAAGGGATTCCCTGATCATATCCGTCTCTGCTGATTGTGGCAATTCATGGACACGGGTTTTTCGGGTCAGTGAAAATGGTTCCGGGAATTTTGCAACCCATCCACTCATGACCGATGAATTTTTCCCGACCCAATCGTCTGACTGGTGCGGAGGCGGTTATGGAAGCGCCTGCAACACCATTGACCTTTCGCCATGGGCCGGTAATCAAAACGTGAGAGTGAAGTTCGAGAGTTATTTCTTCCTGGGAAATGACCTGTATATCGACAATGTTCATATATACTCTGATACAACCCTCGGAAGATCAATCAGCGGGGTCCTCTCCTACCCGAAATCCACACCTGTACCTTTAAATAATGTGATTCTCGACCTTAAAGACAGCGGTGGTAGTATTATCGGAACTTCAACAACCAATGCTTCTGGTTATTACAATTTTAACGGCATTTTCAATGGGACCTATACCCTTTCGCCCACCATCAATAAATTATGGGGAGGGGTCAGCGCGGCAGATGTGCTTTTATATAAAAAACACATTGCGGGAATAAGCCCTCTGTCCGGAATATTCCTTGCCTCCGGTGATGTCAACGGATCCAGCTCACTTACCGCAGCCGACGTACTTCTGATAAAAAAACGGATTGGTTCCCTCATCAATTCATTCCAGGTTGGAGATTGGCTTTTTGACAATGCTCCGATCCAGGTTGCCGGGAACAATGTTGTGATGAATTTTAACGGATTATGTTACGGGGACGCCAATGCATCTTATTCGCCCCCTGCTTCGCTGCCTCTTTTTGTAAATGCCGCAAAATTTGTTGCAGGGAATCTGGTTTTGGCCCCACCTTTAATGGAAAAAGGACAAATGGATATTTCCGTAATGGCCCAGGACCTGATCAACATGGGCGCTTTCCAGTTTACGATCTGTTATGATCCCGCTCAATTGACTTTCAATGGAATAAGCAATTGGTATCCGGGTATTGAAGAAGTAACGGTTGGCCAGCCAGAACCAGGAAAACTGACTTTTGTCTGGGCCGCTGAAACCGCCGGGATATCCATCCGGAACGACCGCTTTTTTGATCTTCATTTTCAGGTTCCCGGAGAGGTCAATTCGACGGTTTCATTTGGTGATCACCCGACTCCGGTTGAATTTTCAACCTGGGATGGCGATATTTTCAAGCCAACCCTTTCGAAATCCAACTTGAAGATAAACACGGGGATCCCGGCAAGCAATGACGGAAGGCTGGCCCTATTTCCAAACCCAAGTAAAGGACTGGTTACAGTTAAATATCAAAGTACTGTTCCTGAAATAATTACATTGACAATTGTAAATAATATGGGTGAGAATGTATTTGAAGAAAGAGGTATTTCTGTTCAGAAAGAATTGTTCAAAAACATTGATTTAAAGCGCCTTCCAGAGGGAATTTATTTATTGCAGATCCGGTCAGGCAGTGATATCCACTCCGGGGCGCTGATCATCCGGAAATGATGATATGATGATTGAATACGGACCATGTATTATAGCTAAATTCGAAGGTTTATGACTCCTGAAGAGAAAAACATATTTCCGGTTTTTCATGAAATACTTTCACGGGAAGAAAAAGAAAATCTGTTGAAGCAACGGGCCCGGGTAATATGGCTTACGGGCCTTTCAAGTTCGGGTAAAACCACCATAGCCAGGCATCTTGAAGAGGAGCTGTTCAGTCGGGGATTCCTGACACAGATCCTCGACGGGGATAACGTCCGGACTGGAATAAACAAAAACCTGGGATTTTCTGCTGAAGACCGGTTTGAAAACATTCGCCGTATCGCAGAAATTTCAAAACTCTTCCTTCAATGCGGTATAATAACGATCAATTGTTTCATTAGCCCGACTGAAGAAATCCGCGAGATGGCACGTCATATCATCGGTGAAGGGGATTTTTTTGAAATCTATATCAATGCCCCTCTGAATATTTGCGAAGGAAGAGATGTAAAAGGTCTTTACTGCCGTGCGCGTCGCGGTGAAATAAAAGAATTCACCGGAGTTACGGCGCCATTTGAAGTACCTGAAACATGTGACCTTGAGATCAGGACAGACCTGATGACTGTTAAAGAATCCGTTCAAAAAGTCTTGAATTTCATGTTGCCCTTAATCGAGGTAAAATAAGCTAACCAACATCAATGGCTTATAATCAGTTTCGACAGAATCTGATGTTCCTTATCAGATGAAAGGGTTACAAAATAAATCCCTTCGGAAAATTCAGAAAGGTCGCATGAAACAGTTCCGGATGGATCAGTGAGTAAGAAGGTTTTAATTACCTGTCCCAGTATATTTCTGAAAACCAAGGTCCCATTAATTCCTGTCAACAGATTATAGGAAATCTTCACCATTGATGAAGCAGGGTTGGGGCTGATGGTAAGCCCGGAAGTTGTTGTCTTATCGTCAATACCAGTGGGCGTGGTGGTAAAAACCACTTCAAAATAAGTCGTATCGCTGGTATTCTGGCCATTGAAAAATACATATCTGATCCGGGATTCACCGGTTTTACCAGCCGCTTTATAATGGGAATCGAATCCTCCGTATAGTTGTGATGGGCCAATAATATAAGGTTTTGACGAGACCATGGTGTTAGGGAAATAACAACCTTCCCAGCAAAACCAGTTTTGTGTGCCTTGCAAAATATTAATGTAAACTTTTTTCGCCCAGGTTGTACAAGGCACTGCAGATACATTTTTTACCCATAACGGGAAGCTGAAATCGTTGTCGGTGTTTTTCAAACTGCGGTGCAACACACCTCCATTCGGTACAAGAACCATGTTCCCTCCTACCGTATCATAAACTTCATAACTTGATTGGGCATTTGAGTATGTCGCGGTCAAGAAAATCAGACCCAGGATAAATACCAGTTTTTTCATATCCTTACAGAATTATAAGTTTTGTATAAATTTTATCGTTTATCGTCTTCAGGATCACGCTATAGACCCCCGGAGCAAGTTCGCTGACATCATAAGGGATATCATTCATGCCAGCGCTCATTTTCCGGTTCGAAACGATCATCCGCTCCTGACCGATTGCATTGCATATAAACAGGCTGACAACGCTTTCCTGCCTCATGGTCAGCCTGAATGTTGTCATTCCATTGGATGGATTGGGATAAACGAAAAGAGAACCATTTTGTTCCTGAAGATCCTCACTGATCCCGACCGGTCTTGTGACTGATTGGACGATGGCTTGCTGGATCGGGGATTGGCCAAGGGTATCTCCTTTTTTATCCACATATATGACAATATTGCTGTTCCCGGGAACCAACGCGGCCGAATCGAGTTTAAAGCTGTATGATCTTGTGATGGCCAGGTCCTTTGTCCATATCCCATCGATCAGCATTTCGCCGTGGGTCGTCAGAATAATATCCCGCATGACATTATAGTGGGGTATTAAGGTAAAGGGATAAGGATCGCCCCCGGGGCAACCAGGATCATGTTGCTGTGGCCCCATCACCAGATCCTCTGTTATAGCCATATTGATCCTGAAGAGACCGTTAAGATTGTCAGCCAGGGAAGTAACTTTAATGGAAATGTTGACCATGCGGGTTTGAGCGTCAAATGATTTCGAGGTGATCTCAATTTTCACAGGAGCCTGGGGGCTTGCTGCATAACGGGCATCCACCGAATCAGCGATCGAAGTAACAGATTGTTCATCGTATTGACGATTTACTTTTGCCCCGGTCCCATCAAAGCCCAGGGCAAACATAAGGGAATCCATCTTGGGCAGATAAAAGAGGGAACTGGGTCCCTGGATGCCTAAAATGATGGTGTTTGGATGCCTGACTTTAACGATCCGGTTTAATACAGAATCCATGCAGGCACAATGGGAACAAGCAGTAGCAGTAATATCATCGATCATGATATTACGCGGGTTTTGACCAAATCCCGGAAGGGCTAAAAAAATAAACAACAAGGAATTTACCAGTAAATACTTTTTCATGGCTCAACTGATTTTAAGGAGAGCCAAATATAAAAAAGAAATATTATAATGTCAACAATTAGAAATTGAATCGTTCCGAGTCGCTTACTGCGTTTTGATCACGGGTTTCTTAGCAGCGTGATAGATTTCTTTTGTTTCACCATTCATGATGAAAGCCACCAGGGAACAATGCGAAACAACCCACGTGGGTTGAGTACTGAAGTCAAATGTATAGGTCCGGCTAATAACTGAATTCCGGAGGGGATTCTCGGAAACCTGTTCGCCCCAGCTTCCGGATAAAGTTCCGCGTAATACATCCATGAACCTGAAATGTTTATAATAAGGGATGGAATCTCCCGGGACCGAGTTAAGCTGACCGCCATAAATACTATCTTCCAGGATGCAAACACAAAGGTTCACCTTCCCTGAAATGTCTGATAAAAATTTTCCACCTATGTTGCTGGTAAGGATTTTTGTAGCCGGATTATAAACATTATTCATGGAAATAACCGCCAGTTTAGTCATGGAGGCTGAATTGGCAACAGCTCCTGCCCAATCATCCTTGCCGAAAGAAATTTTTCCCTCGTATGATATACGGTTGACCATCCCTTTCGGATTCTGGTCAATTTTAAAGGATTGGTAATTAAACCAATCTGTCCCGGCCTGACAGATGAAATTATTTTTCAGGATACCGCCATATTTAACAGAATCGGGCTCTGCAAAATCACCGGCATGAACAGCAATAACAAATACCTGGCCTTTGTAAAGAGACTGCAGGTTTTCTGCAGTTCGCGATGCTGGTGCGCAATTGGTGCATTTATGGCCCGTATAATCTTCTAATATCATGGCCCGCATATTGGTATCGGCATAAACTGATTTTACCGTATAAAATGGCTCTTCCAATTTTGTACAGGATTGAAAAAGCAGGCCGGTCAACATCCCGGTTATTACAATTTTTGAAATTATTTTCATGGGTCAACAATTTGTTTTTAATGGTCACATGGAATATCCATAATTAACATTCACGGTTTGCATGAGCATTATTCTTGGATATTTCATATAAGGACAAAATTAACTCAGATACTTCGCTATGGTTTAAAAACTGCTTGTTATCGTAAGGGTAACGCCATTGGTGGCCGGTACATACCTGCAAACCCCACCCACACAGATGATCCCTTCGCGCTGACGCCCCCAGGAAAGTGCAACGCGGGTAGTGTTACGGGTATAGCCGGCGCTTACCAGGTAATAATGCAATTGCTGGCTTGAAACGCTATTGCCATAATTCCACTGATCCTGGACCGAAATGAACCAGGCTGGCGAAACGGTATATTCAACCAGGGCAGCTGCCCAGTTCCCCTTATCCTGCCTGGTCCAAAGTCCTTGAAATTCCCAGCGAAGACTGTGTTTTTTTGTAATATTCCAGGTAACATCAGCCACCCCAATATGGGAGTAAATGGTGCCATAATCATTGGCATGGCCTTCGATGACATCTTTGTTGTACGTCTGGTAGAGATAAGTGAAAATCCCTTTCCATTTTTTACCAAATTTCTTAGTGATTTCAACATTGGCATCCTGGTAATATACATCTTTGCCTACGCTTAAAAACGATGTTTTATATCCCAGTGTTCCCAATTCGCCGATCGAAGTTGTATCGTTGACCGCCTTCTTATCAAGGCCGTTTACCTGTGAAAAGTTCACTGCAATGGTCATCCCGTTCTTTCCTCCCAATTTTGAATTCTTGGGGATATGGATCGTGACTGTCCCGGAAATACCGGCTTCCCCATTGGGCTGGGTTGAATAGGGATACATGCTGGCCAAGGCATACGTATGCTCTTTGGTTATGGAGGGAAGGTAATTGATATTGAGCATATTATTGGAAATGGTGCGGTCGGATTTATAACTCATGTCATCAATCCACTTTGCCATCAATGAAATGCCAAGCCCTTTCTGTGAATAAGAGAAATTTGTAAAAAGGCCATTACCATCTTTGTAGATATATTGGTTGAGGGCAGCGGGATCATTGATTTTATGTGCAAATTCAGTAAACCAGTTAAACCCGCCGACGTCAAGATTAAACCTTCCACCGTAATTAGCCACGTTGGTAGGCATTTTTAAAAGATATATTTTTCCGTTGGTGGCAATCTCTTTGGTATTTCCTTGCTGATAGTTGCTCACAAAAGAACCGCCCAACGTGAGCTTGACCTTCGAATCATTCAAGGCTGTAAAGATGTCGTTCAGATAGAAATCGGCATCAAAGCCCTTGACTATTCCCCGGTTGTAGTCCTTATATGGTTCCCAATAATACCGTTGAATGCCATACACTCCTTTAAGGGTAATACCTTTATAGGGCGTTAGTTTGACGCGAATCCCCCGCAGGGAATTATCATATCCCAGGGTCCATTCCTGATAAGTCCGGAGCATCATCCCATTGCCAAACTGTTCATAGAAATTCCCGGCCGTAACATCGATGAGATCATTTTTATAGTTAACATAAAAATAAGGGACACCCACACCGTTGAGCTGGCTGTCGTAACCGGTCAGGGGAGGCAAATATGCTTCAAACCGCAGGCCCGCAGTAAAATTCCCTAAGGAATAGTTAACTTCGGTAAAACCATTCATGCGGATAAGTTTCCCGTCAAGGGTTGAATCGGTGATCCCCATTTTTGAATCCGGGAGATAGTAAACCGCATCCAGCTGCATGCTTCCATGAACTTCACTCCCTTTTAAAATATCCTGTGCCCGTAACAGGGATGGCCATAACATGAGGGAGAGAATAAGGGCTGATAAAAAGTACCTGGAATTTTTCAAGATTACAAAATTTGAATGATTACTAAAAAAAGTGTATTATTTGATCTCCTCGCCTTTATTCAGTTTCCTAACGAGGTCGATCAGGTTCAATTCATCTCCTTCGGCGAATGATGTATGTTGCCATACTACTTCACCTTTCCCGTTCAACAAAAAAGTATGGGGAATGGGCCCTACATTCATAGCCCGTTTAAAATCGCTGTTCGGATCCAGAAGGACCGTGAAATCCCAACCTTTACCGTTGATGAGGGGAGCTACAAGGGATGATGAACGGGCATCGTCAATAGATATAGCGTACAATTTGACGCCGGTTTCGGAAACCCAATCATCATATACATCAGAAATGGCAGTTAATTCACGAACGCAGGGTTTGCACCAGGTTGCCCAGAAACTGATGATCACGGGCTTCCCATCATTGGATATATCAGCCGAACTGCAGGTAATCCCTTTGATATCTTTTAAAGAAACCACCGGGAGTTTCTTGTATTTAAAAACCGATTCCTGAGCAAATAAGGCAATACTAAAGAAAGTCAAAAGCAGAAACAGGGCATTTTTTTTCATAAATAATTTTTTAGCAAAAATAAAAATTTTAATGAAACCGGGGTTATAGTTGAAATACAAAAAATGTTAATAAGGCATGGCCATTTACTGAAAATCGAAAAGCCCACGGCTGAAGTTGAAAAGGCCCTCCTAACCGTGGGGCTAAACGATCTGTTAAAATGAATTTCCAGAAAAGTAATTCCGGGGGCTGAAGGCTTAAATTTCAGATTTAACCGTTTTTTCCTTGATTGGTATAACACCAGCCAATTCACCCAGCACGTTGACCAGTTCGGAACCAGTTGGGACTACGATTTTGGCATTATCTTTTAAAGCGGTTTCCATAGCTTGGATTTTCCGGAGGACCTGTGCATTGCCTATAAAGTATTTTTCAGCTGCCTCATTCACGAGCGCAATGGCCTGGGCATCACCCTCCGCTTTCAGGATTGCTGCTTGCTTGATTCCTTCAGCCCGGCGGATTTCAGCCCGCTTTTCTCCATCAGCCCTGGTTTCAGCAGCAGTGGCATAATCAACCGCGGCGATTTTTTCATTTTCTGCCTTTACAATTTTATTCATCGTTTCCTGAACATCTTTGGGGGGATCGATCTCCTTTAATTCTGTCCTGATAATCTGAATCCCCCAGCTTTTGGTTTCCTCAAGCAGGGTGGAATGTAATTCTTTATTGATCTTGCCCCGTTCACTGTTGGCGGATTTCAACGTCATGGTCCCGATGATATTACGAAGGGTTGTCCGGGCTAAATTCACAATCTGATACTCGATGCTGTTGACATTATACTGCGAATTTTTTACGCTATCAGCATCGCTGTTGATCTTGAAATAAACCTGGGCATCCACTTTGGCATTCAGGTTATCGTTTGTAATAATCTCCTGCGGTTCGGCGTTGATCATTTTCTCAGTAACGTTAACCAGATACATCTTTTCAATAAAAGGTATGATCCAGTGGAATCCAGGCATAGCGAACCGGTTGAATTTTCCGAAACGCTCAGTCAATCCACGGTGGGTTGGGCGGATAATCCGGATCCCGGCAAAAAAGAGAAGGATGATAAATCCTATGATTACAAAAAGGGTTGCTTGGTTCATGGCAATAACATTTTAAAGGGTTAGATTCTTTTTTACAAATCTAAGGAAATAACAGGTTAAAACAACTCGTCCTTATAAAAATGAATTCAAATTATTCATACCTTCGCAAATTAAATATTCCCATCATGAATCGTCCAATCATTTCATTTTTAGCTGCTGTCGTTTTCATTTTATTTGCAAACGCGGGATATGCCGATGGTAAAAAGGCGTCCAAATTATCCCCCCAGGATTCCATTATGAAAGCAAAAGTCAGTGAATTTGTGATGGTCAAGTTGAAAAGCGATTTGACCAAACTTTCTGATAAAGAGAAGAAAATGATCCCCATCCTGATCGACGTGGGAAAGATCATGGATGATCTTTACTGGCAACAGGTTATCATGGAAAAGAAAAAGTTCATGGATAGCATATCCGATCCGTTTGTTAAGCGGTTCGCTGACATCAATTATGGCCCCTGGGAAAGATTGAACAATAACCAACCTTTTGTCAAGGGTTATGGTAAAAAACCAGCCGGCGCCAACTTTTATCCCAGGAATATGACCAAGGTTGAATTTGAAAAATGGAATAATAAAGATAAGACAAGTCAATACTCTATTATTCGGAGAAAAAGTGATAAAACACTTGAAAATATATCGTATCACGAGGCCTATAAATCAGAACTCACAAGGGCGTCAATTTTATTAAACCAGGCAGCTGCATTAGCTGAAGATCCCGGTTTAAAAAAATATCTCCAACTCAGGTCAAATGCTTTAATCACAGACGATTACTTTGAAAGTGATATGGCCTGGATGGATATGAAAGACAATACCATCGATTTTGTCGTCGGCCCGATCGAAAACTATGAAGATGGTCTTTATGGATATAAAACGGCGTATGAGTCATCCTTGTTGATAAAAGATAAAGAATGGAGCCAGAAGTTAGCCAAATTTGCAAAACTCTTACCAGAACTCCAGCAGCAGTTGCCGGTAGCGGATTCCTACAAAAGTGAAAAACCCGGGACTGATTCTGATCTCAACGCGTACGATATTATTTACTGTTCCGGGCATTCCAATGCCGGGAGCAAAACCATCGCCATCAACCTTCCCAATGATGAAAAAGTTCAATTGGCCAAAGGCAGCCGGCGCCTGCAGCTGAAAAATGCCATGCAGGCTAAATTTGATAATATCCTTGTCCCCATTTCCAGGATGCTGATCGACTCTTCACAAAAAAGAAACATCAAATTTGATGCTTTCTTTTCCAATGTCATGTTTCATGAAGTAGCCCATGGGCTGGGAATAAAAAATACTGTGAATGGAAAAGGGACTGTCAGGGATGCCCTGAAAGAAAAATATTCAGCATTTGAAGAAGCCAAAGCCGATATTCTTGGATTGTTCCTGGTTGCTAAACTTATCGAAAAAGGGGAGATCAAAGATATCACCGTCGAAGATTGCTTTGTGACCTATATGGCTGGTCTGATCCGCTCTGTCAGGTTCGGGGCTGCCAGCGCTCATGGTATGGCCAACATGATGTGCTTTAATTATTTTGCTGAAAAAGGCGCTTTTGAACGCTCACCCCAGGGGATTTATAAAGTGAATTTCGCAAAAATTGCCACGGCAATGAATGAATGGTCTGCGAAAATACTGACTTTCGAAGGAAATGGAGATTATCAGGGAGCCTCTGCCTACCTTATATCGAACGGGGTCATTCACGAAACGCTGAAAAAAGATCTTGACCGGTTGAAGACTGCCCATATTCCTATCGATATCGTTTATTCCCAGGGCGTTGGTTATTTGGGATTAAAATAATCAGGTTTATTGCCTGAATGTAAGGACACAATTTCCCCTTTTCCGGTAAAAAGACACTGATGGCTACTCCTGAAATTTCTAACCCAGACCGGCTTTTAGAATTGGTCAATGGCTTTCGGGTAAGCAGGATAATTCTTACTGCTCATGAACTTGGCCTTTTTGATTTTCTTGAAGGCAAATTTATTCCTTCCACTGAAATTGCGCGGCTTTTAGGGACTCATCCAAGGTCAACCGATCGGTTGATGAATGCACTGGTTGCCATAGGATTACTTATTAAATCAGATAATAATTTTTCCAATACCAGGTTTTCTGGAAGGTATCTTGTAAGTAGTTCCCCTGACTTTTTAAGAGGAATTCCTCATGCCGCTCACTTATGGAAAACCTGGAACACACTTACACCTGCTGTTGCCGCGGGAACGTCGGTAATAAAGGATCGGGATGATAACCGGTCGGAAGAATGGCGGAAATCATTTATTGCAGCCATGCATACCCGTGGGATCAAGCAGGCCATCGAGGTGTCCGCCGCGCTGAATTTGCCCTCACAAGGTATAATCCTTGACGTGGGCGGAGGATCCGGGGTTTTTTCTTTTGCATTTATCCAGGCCAGGCCAGAGCTTCAGGCTGTGGTTTTCGACCTCCCCGATATAATTCCTTTAACTGAACAATACATCCAAAAAGCCGGACTTGAGGAGTTTGTCAGTACAAAGACCGGGGATTACCTTAAAGATGATCTTGGCCAGGATTACGAAATGGTCTTTATGTCGGCGATTCTCCATATTAATTCCCCGGATGAAAATGAGCGGTTGATTGCCCGGGGCGTTGAAGCGCTTAGGAATGGGGGACAATTTGTGATTCTTGATCATATAATGAACGACGACCGGACAGAACCTGGCGTTGGAGCTTTGTTTGCCATCAATATGCTTGTCAGCACCGGGCAGGGTGACACCTATACCCATCATGAGTTCAAAAACTGGATGGAAAAGGCAGGCCTTTCGGAAATTCAGCATAAAACCACGCCTTCAGGGATCCATCTTATGATCGGCTATAAGAGGTAACCTTCCAATGGTTGACCTGCCCCCTCGTTAAGTTTTTCAGCCCCCTACCCGTTTTTTTTTATTCTCTGTTCCATTTTTAGGTTTTGGCAGATTTTTGTTGTATGTTTGTTTGGTATTAACTTATTAATCCATACCATTATGGAAGGAACCATGCAAAAGAATGCAGATGAGATCCTGGAAAGGGCCGTTCTTGCCGCCGCTGAATTTCAGCAATTCGATCAGGCCCATACAGACCGTATAGTTGAAGCAGTTTACAAAGCTGGGCTGAATGCCCGGGTAAAACTGGCAAAAATGGCTGTTGAAGAAACGGGGATCGGTATCTGGCAACACAAAGTCTTAAAAAATGTCCTTGCAACACAAATCGTGTATGAAAGTATTAAGGATGAAAAGACCGTTGGGGTGATCTCTGATAATCCACTGACCGGCATTACAGAGATTGCCCAACCGTTGGGGCCCATTTTTGCCGTGACTCCGGTGACCAACCCAACTTCCACGGCCATGTATAAAATACTCATCTGTCTTAAGACCCGGAACCCTGTTATTATGAGCGCCCATCGCAGCGCCGCAAAATGTACGGCAGCCGCTGCAAGGATCTGTTATGACGCTGCCCTCAAAGCCGGGGCGCCGGAAGATTGTATCCAGATGATCCCTTCCGGTTCCCGTGAATTCACCCAGACTGTTATGGCCCATCACAAAATTGCCCTTATTTTAGCCACAGGTGGAACCGGCCTTGTCAAAGCCGCCTACAGCTCGGGAAATCCAGCCATTGGCGTAGGACCGGGAAATGTTCCGGTATTTATTGACGAATCGGCCGACCTCCCCTTTGCAATTTCAAGCATCATCGCCTCAAAAACATTCGATAATGGCACCATTTGTGCCAGTGAACAATCCATCATCGTTGAGGAAAAAATCGAAATGCAGGTACGGGAAGAGTTCGAGCGACAGCATTGCTATTTCCTGACCCCGGATGAGATTAAAAAAGTGGAAAAAGTAGCCGTCGTTGAAGAAACCATGTCAATGAACCCATTGATCGTCGGACAATCTGTTGAATCCATCGCCCATAAAGCTGGGATATCTGTACCGGAAAAAACAAAAATCCTCCTGGCCAAGCTTCAAGGTGTAGGAAAAGAATATCCGCTTTCACATGAAGTCCTGGCCCCCATTCTGGCATTTTACGCCGCACGCGATTATCATCATGCCATACATCTCTGCATTGACCTGAATTATCTGGGAGGAATCGGTCACAGTGCGGGAATCTATGCCAACGACGAAAAGAGGGTCCTTGAATTTTCACAAGTAATAAATGCCGGCAGGATCGTTGTCAATACACCGACTTCACAGGGAGCGGTAGGGGGCATCTATAACCTCCTGGTCCCCTCTCTGACGCTGGGTTGCGGAACCGGAGGAAAAAACATAACAACGGAAAATATTTCTGCCCGGAACCTGATCAATATACAACGCGTCTGCCACCGTAAAATGAATGAAAAATATATGTCAGTCAACCGGGATATGTACTTTGATGAACAATACGATGAGATAGCCTTAAAACAAGAATATCATAAAAACTTCTAAATCCAGAACCCATGGTAACCATCAACTATAATGCCCCGGAAAAATCAATAATATGTTCTTTTTCAGGAAAACTTGATACCAATACAAGCATCCAGGACGGGGAAACCATCAGCGACCGGTTGGCAGCGATAACCAAGACCGTCGATCCTGCCGATTTGAAAATAACGTTTGATCTTCAGGATATCAATTTTATATCCTCCTCCTTCATCCGTATTTGTGTTGGAACGTCCAAACAGATCCAGACAGGTAATTTCGGAATTTCTCATTGTGACCCGTTCATAAAAAAAACATTTAAAATTGCCGGTTTGGACATTTTGCTGAAGATAAGCTGAAACGGCGGGCCTGGGACCAATTATTCCCTTGGATTTTTTTTCAATGGCATCTTGGCCATTTTTTCCACATCCAGACTTGGAAAACCGAATTCTTCCACGATCTTTCCAAAAACAAGATAAATCCCGTCCCCCCGGAACGGGTAGGCATCCACGGCTTTCGGGAAATGAACGGTGTCGAAGAACCGGCCATTAACATCGATAAAAGTACCAAAATGCATCCATTCGCGTTTTACTGTCCTTGCATACTTAATCGTGACCAATAATCCAAGCATACGCACTTTTTTCCCGACAAACCGGATCATCTCTTCCGCGATGATCTCCCCCCTGAAGGAAGTTTCAAGCAGGTCGAACCAGGTGAGGGTGACCGGCCAACCCAGAAATTCAATTTCATCATAAGCATCTTCGAGCCGGTTCTGCCAGAGTGCAGGAAGTTCGTACTTTCGGGCAGGAGCGTTGAACAAAATCTCCTGAATTGACGATTGACCATTAAGCATTGACGATTCTCCTGATGGCTTTTTTCCAAGCAGCGCATGGGCTTCCCATAGCATGGTGGCTTTGGGCCCACCGGTAAACCGGAAAGCGCCGGTCCTGATGAGGATGATCAACTGGTCCAGTGTTACCGGTACCCTCCTGACAAAATCCTCCAGATCTTTATAGGGTCCCCCGGTCCTTCGTAAACCGTAAATCGCTTCTCCGAGCCCTGCATCCAGGTTATTCACATGAATAAATCCGATGAAAATGTCTTTTCCCCGGATGCATGTCTTGTATTCGCCGCGGTTGACGCAAGGAAGATGAATCTTTGCGCCCCAGTTACGGGCTTCATTAAAATAGACCCATCCAGGATAAAATCCGCCGAAATTATTGATCACGCCCACCATAAATTCAAGCGGAAAATGGGCCTTGAGATATAGGCTCTGGTAGCTTTCAACCGCGTAAGAAGCTGAATGCGCCTTTGAAAATGAATACCCCGCAAAGGATTTGATCTGGCGCCAGACCTCACGGGTAGTATCTTCGGGATAACCAAAATTCCAGCAATTCTCGAAAAACTTATCGACGATCCGCTGCAGTTCCTTTTTTGAACGGTATTTCCCGCTCATGGCCCGGCGTAGCACATCTGAATCGGCCAGGTTTAGACCGGCAAAATGATGGCATATTTTCAGTACATCTTCCTGATACACCATCACACCGAAGGTTTCCTTCAGCTGTTCTTCCATGACAGGATGAAGATATTTGAATTTTCCCGGGTTATGAAAGCGGTAGATATATTCCTTCATCATACCCGAACGGGCAACACCCGGCCGGATGATAGAACTGGCTGCCACCAGGCTGCGATAGTTATCGCAATGCAGTTTTTTAAGAAGGCCTCGCATGGCCGGGCTTTCAACATAAAAACAACCAATGGTCAATGCATTCCGTTGGAGATCTTTCACCTTGTTATCGCGTTTGAATTCCTGGATCCGGTGAACATCCACATTAATGTGGCGGTTTCCGCGGATGATCCCGACCGTTTCATAGATATGCCCGATCCCCCGCTGACTGAGGATATCCAGTTTTTCAAAACCGGTATCCTCGGCCACGTACATATCCCACTGCGTGGTAGGAAATCCCTTGGGTGGTAAATCCAGCGCTGTATAGCAGGTCATGGATTCCTCAGAGATCAGGACACCTCCGGCATGGATGCTGCGGATATTGGGGAAATCTGCCATTATTTCTCCCAGTTCATGGATCTTCCGGATTATATTGTTCTGGTTGATCGCTTCCCGCGGATGTTTCAGGTAAGCGTCGATCTCCTGCTTCGGAAGTCCGTGTACTTTTCCCAGTTCACGATAGATGGATTTATCTTTAAAGGTTGACATGGCCCCGAGCAGGGCGGTATGTTCGCGGCCATGACGTTTAAAAATATAATCCAGAACGATGTCGCGCTCTTTCCAGGAATAGTCAATGTCGAAATCCGGAGGGGAAGTGCGTTTCGGATTAATAAACCGTTCGAAGTAAAGATCGAGATCGATCGGGTCCACATCGGTGATCTTAAGGCAATAAGCCACTATACTGTTGGCCCCACTACCCCGTCCCACATGGTAGAATCCCTGCGACATGGAATAACGGATGATATCCCAGGCTATCAGGAAATAGGCAGCAAATCCCATTTTACAGATAATTTCAAGCTCATGATGGATCCGGCCGACGGCCTCCGCATTGTTTTTACCATATCGGTACTCCAATCCATCCATGGCTAATTTTTCAAGCAGGACATGATCGTCATAAAGATCGCCGGTGAATGATTTCTTGTTCTTGCACGATTGAAAATCAAAGTCGATGCTACAATTTGCGAGGATATATCCGGTATTCCTGATGATCTCCGGGAATTCCAGGAATGGTTTCAGCAAATCGTCCAGTGGTTGCATAAATTCATCCGGAGCAGCAAGCTGACCAGGCAGGATACGGCTTAGCAACACATTGGTATCGACTGCCCGGAAATTGCGGTGCAGTTCATATTCCTGTTGGTTCCTGAAGGTGACAGGCGCCAGGATTACCATTTCCGGGATCCAATCGCGATGGCCGGAAAAAATCAGCCGGTTCAGTTCGGAAGGACGGATACCGATAAAGGATTGACGATGGATGATGGACGATGGATCTATTTCCCTATTTTGAAAGGGATAAATAACAAATACGTTATCGAATTCCGGCGCCTGATCGGGAAGTGGTTTATTGTTCAGGTTGTGATGGCTCAGAAATTCGTTCAGTTCGCGAAAACCGGTGTTGTTTTTAGCCAACCCGATATAGAGCAACCTGTTATCGCGTCTGAATTCGATACCGGCGATGGGTTTAATGCCATTTTCCTTTGCTATCCTTACAAAATCCAGGATCGCGGTAGAGTTATTGATATCGGTCAGGGCGATTGTTGGAACCATTGTATCCGGGGCAACCCGCCGCGTTGTATGGGGGACAGCGAAAGCTTTCACTGCCCCTGCCACAAGATTTTCGACGGAAATCGTCCCGTAACGCAGGGAGTAATATGAGTGACAGTTCAGGTACATTTACAAAGCCACTCCTCTCCTGACCGCTTTCTGTCCATACTTTCCGCGGATCCGGTCGAGCGCCAGGTAAAGGTCGATCATCCCTGTACTGTCCTCGAACATATTGAGTTGCGGATTGCCTGAAATCAGGTTACCTAAGCGCACACCGATAAGGCGGATCAGCATCCGGCGCTGGTAGAGGCGGTCAAACATTTCCTTTACCACCGGGATAAGCTGATGGTCGAAAGCGGTATACGGGATATGTTGCTGCAGCGTATGGGTATCGAAATTGGAATAGCGGATCTTCACCGTCACACAGGGAGTCAGTTTCTGCTGTTCCCGTAGTTCAAAAGCGGTCTTTTCCACCATCTTGACCAGGATCTCTTTCATGCGGACAACATCGATGCTATCCTGATCAAAAGTGGTTTCAGCGCCGATTGATTTGCTCTCGGAATAGGGCCTCACCGGAGCCGAGTCGATCCCGTTAGCCTTTTCCCAGAGCGCAATGCCATTTTTTCCCATCACCCGTTCCATCATCTCTACCGGGATCCGGCTCAGCGTTTCGATGGTAGAAACTCCCATGGAACGCAATAAAGGATAGGTCTTCTCTCCTATTCCCGGAATTTTGCGGATAGAAAGCGGCGAAAGGAACGGTTTTACAACATCTCCCGGGACCTGCATCTCCCCGTTTGGTTTGGCTTCACCGGTAGCGATCTTCGACACGGTCTTGTTTACCGATAAACCTAGCGAAATAGGCAACCCCGTATTCTTAATGATGGCCTGCCGCAGTTCATGGGCCCATTTCAGGGAACTAAAAAAACGGTCCATCCCCGTAAGATCAATATAGTGCTCGTCAATGGATGCTTTTTCATATACCGGCGACTTCTCGGCAATGATCTCCGTTACAGCAGATGAATATTTTGAATATTGTTCCATATCGCCCCTCACAATAATGGCATCACGGCAAAGCGCCCGGGCCATTTTCATTGGCATGGCCGAATACACTCCAAACTTCCGCGCTTCGTAGCTGCAGCTGGACACCACTCCCCGGTCGGAGGTACCGCCAATAATCACCGGCTTACCCATCAACTCAGGCCTGAGCAGGCGCTCGACAGACACAAAGAATGTATCCAGGTCAAGATGTACTATGTTGCGGGAAGATATCATAAGTAGCAAAAATAGCCATGTTTTTAATCATTTTTTTGATTACAATATAATCATTATATTTGCAACGCCAAAATTTTTTCCCATGTTTTTCAGCAGCAACATAAAATTTTTACGGAAACGCAGGGAACGCACACAGGACGATGTGGCTACTTCTCTGGAAATGAAACGTTCAACCCTCAGCGGATATGAGAATGGGATTGCCCAGCCGGCCATGGATACATTGATCCGGTTTTCGAACTATTTCAATATTGCCATTGATACCCTGATCCGGGTTGATCTGACCAAAATACCCGAAAGTCAGCTCCGGCAGGTTGAGCGCGGATACGATGTTTTTATCAAAGGATCAAATCTGCGTATCCTCGCCACGACGGTCGGGATGGACAACGAAGAGAACATCGAGTTGGTATCGGAAAAAGCGAAAGCCGGTTATACCAGCGGCTTTGCCGATCCTGAATACATCAGCATCCTCCCTACTTTCAGGTTGCCTTTCCTGTCGAAACAGAAAAAGTACCGTACCTTCCAGATCAACGGTGACTCCATGTTGCCCATTCCTCACGGGGCATGGGTTACCGGGGTCTTTGTGCAGGATTGGGACATCCTGCACGATAAAGATGCCTGTATTATCCTTACGGCAGACGATGGAATTGTTTTCAAAGTTGTGGAAAACAAGCTCCGGCCCGAAGGTCATCTGATATTACATTCGCTGAACCCCCTGTACCCTCCCTTTGAATTGACGGTTAAAGAGATCAGGGAAATATGGCAATTTGTTCATTACATCAGTCCCGTCATCCCTGAAAACACTGCTGCTGAAAACTATCATCTGATTGAAACAGTTAAACAGTTGAAGCAGGATGTGACAGCTATTCAAACGAAACTCAATCTTTAAGAATTTCCACGTTGCATAAAATATCTCATATAAATTCGTTCACCGCAGCCAGCATCCGGAATGAGATTTGATTGAAAACAACTTTTCTGCATAAATCAGACTTTATAATTATTATATTTGCTTCGAATTCATTTTTCAAACTCATAAACTGGTATGAAAGTCGCTATCGTTGGATCAGGGTATGTCGGTTTGGTAACCGGCACCTGTTTTGCTGAAGTCGGTATTGAAGTCGTTTGTGTAGATATCGATCAGAAAAAAATTGAAAATCTCAAGCAAGGGATCATCCCTATCTACGAACCGGGACTTGAAGAAATGGTTCACCGGAACATGAAGAAAGAGCGGTTGCGGTTCACTACAAGCACTGCTGAAGCCCTTGAGGATTGCGAAGTTATTTTTAGCGCTGTCGGCACCCCACCGGATGAAGACGGAAGCGCTGATCTTCAGTACGTTATAAGTGTTGCCAGGGATTGCGGCAAGTATATGAAGGACTACTTATTGATTGTCACAAAAAGTACAGTTCCTGTAGGTACTGCCTCGAAAGTCAGAAAAGCTGTCCAGGAAGAACTGGATAAAAGGGGATTGTCCATTGAATTTGATGTAGCCTCCAACCCTGAATTTCTGAAAGAAGGAGCTGCTATTGATGATTTTCTGAAACCCGACAGGATCGTGGTCGGATGTAATTCTACCAGGGCCGAAGAGCTGATGAAAGCCCTATATAAACCATTCACCCTCAACGGTCACCCGGTCATCTTTATGGATATTACTTCAGCAGAAATGACCAAGTATGCTGCCAATTCAATGTTAGCCACAAAAATCAGTTTCATGAACGATATTGCCAACTTGTGTGAGATCGTTGGCGCCGACATTAACATGGTACGAAGGGGAATTGGTTCTGATTCGCGGATCGGGAATAAATTCATCTATCCAGGCATTGGTTACGGAGGCTCCTGTTTCCCCAAGGACGTCAAAGCGTTGATCCATACCGCGGATGATTTCAAATATCCACTCCGGATCCTGAAAGCTGTTGAAGATGTAAATTTCGATCAGAAATCCATCCTTTTCAACAAATTTGTGAAACACTTTAACGGGAATATTGAGGGTAAGACCGTTGCTATCTGGGGACTATCTTTTAAACCACAAACCGATGATATGCGGGAAGCTCCTTCGGTCGTCATCATTCAAAAACTAATTGAGGCGGGTGTAAAGGTGAAAGCATACGATCCGGTTGCCATGAATGAAGCAAAACGTACGCTCGGAGACGCCATTTATTATGCGCCTGATCAGTACGATGCCCTGATTGACGCCGATTGCCTGATGATCATTACGGAATGGCCTGAATTCAAATTCCCGAACTTTAATATCATCCGGAAATTGCTGAAGGAACAGATCATTTTTGACGGCCGTAACATTTATGAAATACCGGAAATGAAACGAAAAGGGTTTACATACTACTGTATTGGTGTGGATACAACCAGGTAATTTTATGCATATTCAACTGAAAACCTAACTGATCCACCAAGAACTGTTAGGTTTTTTAATTTTCCCTATAAATCCGAATTTCATGCTCAGGAAAAAAATTTTAGTTACTGGCGGCGCGGGTTTTCTCGGTTCACACCTGTGCGAAAGGCTTCTGCAAGAAGGAAACGAAGTAGTTTGTCTGGATAATTATTTTACTGGCCAGAAACAAAACGTGGTACACCTTCTTTCCAATCCTTATTTTGAGTTGATCCGCCATGATGTTACCATGCCGTTCTATATCGAGGTTGATGAAATTTATAACCTGGCATGCCCGGCCTCACCCATCCATTATCAGTTCAACGCTATCAAAACCGTTAAAACTTCTGTGATGGGCGCCATTAATATGCTGGGATTGGCAAAAAGGATCAAGGCAAGGATTTTACAAGCATCGACCAGTGAAGTATATGGTGATCCGGAAGTTCATCCCCAGGTAGAATCATATTGGGGCCATGTGAATCCGATCGGAATCAGATCATGTTACGATGAAGGGAAGAGGATCGCGGAAACCTTGTTCATCAATTACCATCATCAAAATAAGGTACGGATAAAAATTATGCGGATCTTCAACACATACGGGCCAAGGATGCACCCTAACGACGGACGGGTTGTTTCCAACTTCATCGTGCAGGCTTTGAAAGGGGATGACATAACCTTATATGGGGATGGATCTCAATCGCGAAGTTTCTGTTATGTGGATGACCTGATCGAAGGGATGATCCGGATGATGAATTCCAGAGAGGGGCTCACTGGACCGGTGAATATTGGCAATCCCAACGAATTTACGATTCTCGAGCTGGCCCGGAAAGTAATCAAGCTAACCGGTTCGACTTCAAAAATCGTTTATATGCCCCTTCCGGCCGATGATCCCACACAACGTCAGCCGGATATAACCCTTGCGAAAAAGGAATTAAACTGGGAACCCCACATCATGCTTGAAGAAGGGCTGATAAAGACCATCGACTATTTCCGGGGCATGATAGGCGCAAGTCATTAATAACCAGGGTTATTATTTATCCCTGAACAATTTATATCAGAAATCTGAATTGTATGAAAATACTGGTCACAGGTTCAAACGGACAATTGGGTAATGAGCTTAGCGTTCTTGCTCCCGGGTACCCCGGTTTTGAATTTATTTTTACCGATATCGCGGAACTTGACATTACAGATGAAAACGCTATTGATGCTTTTGTCTGCCGTGAAATGCCTGAGGTTATTATCAATTGTGCAGCCTATACCGCAGTTGATAAGGCAGAACAGGATGAGAAAAACGCCTTTCTGATCAATGCCAGGGCCCCTGGGAACCTGGCAAGAGTCTCCCAAAAACATAATATTTTTCTCATTCATATTTCGACCGATTATGTTTTTGGTGGGACCGGGCATTCCCCTTATTCGGAAGATGATCCGAAAGAGCCTGTCTCTGTATATGGTAAAAGCAAATATGCCGGAGAAAAAGAAGTGCAAACCTTTTTAAAGAAAGCAATCATCATCAGGACCTCCTGGCTCTATTCGGAATTTGGGAATAATTTTGTTAAAACCATCATGAAACATGGCCGGGACAGAAGTTTATTGAATGTGGTCTTTGATCAGATTGGCTCCCCTACCTATGCCCATGATCTGGCCAAAGCAATCCTGAATATCCTGGGACGTAAAGATCTGGCCGAAAAAACCGGGATCTACCATTATGCCAATGAAGGGATTGCCAGCTGGTATGACTTTGCCAAAGCGATCATTGAATTTGCCGGAATTCCCTGTAAGATAAATCCCATTGAAACACGGGAATATCCGCTACCCGCCGACAGGCCATTTTATAGCGTACTGAATAAAGCAAAGTTCAAAATAACCTTCGATCAGGGAATCCCTTATTGGAGGGATAGTCTGAATGAATGTATTAAAAGAATTAAAAAGTAAAAGTCAGGATCTCAGCTTTCAGCGCTTACAATTATTTATTGTCAATTGATTATTAATTAGTTATTGTATGAGTAATACAGCCATTGACCTGATTATCTTAGAGAGGGCAAATTCCTGGCTTACAGGAAATTTTGATGAGGATACGAAAAGGACCGTAAAAAACATGATGGAAACAAATCCTGCCGAATTGACCGATTCCTTCTACAAGGATTTGGAATTTGGGACCGGAGGATTAAGGGGCATCATGGGAGCTGGCACCAACCGGATGAATAAATACACGGTTGGAATGGCTACCCAGGGATTGGCAAATTACCTGAAAATGATGTTTCCCAATGTGGATCCGGTTAAAATGGCTGTCTCCCATGATAGCCGGAACAACAGCAAATATTTTGCACAAATTGTGGCAGAAGTATTATCGGCAAATGGATTCAGGGTATATCTTTTCGACGATCTGCGCCCTACTCCCGAACTTTCATTTGCTATCCGCCATCTGGGTTGTCAAAGCGGGGTTATGCTCACGGCATCCCATAATCCCAAAGAGTACAACGGATATAAGGCCTATTGGGACGATGGGGCTCAAATGATTGCGCCACATGATGAAAATGTGATCAGGGAAGTACAGAAAATAACCTCGGTTGACCATGTCAGATGGCAGGGCAAGCATACGAACATTATCAGTATCGGGGCAGAGATTGATCAGGCCTATCTGGAGAAAATTGCCGCATTATCCCTTTCTCCTGACTGTATCCATCGTCAGGAAAACATCAAGATTGTCTATACCCCATTACATGGTTGCGGACGAAAGCTAGTGCCGGAAATCCTCGGACAGTATGGCTTTAAGAATATATATATTGTTGAAGAACAAGCTATTGCTGACGGGAATTTCCCGACAGTACACTCCCCGAATCCCGAAGAGCATGATGCCCTGAACATGGGGATCAATCTTGCCGAAAAAGTACATGCTGATCTCGTCATGGCTACTGATCCGGATTCAGATCGAGTCGGTATAGCCATCCGTAACCATAAAAATAAGATGGTCCTCCTTAATGGGAACCAAACAGCAGCCTTGATCTTCCATTACATTTTGACCCGGTGGGACGAACTGGGTAAACTGACAGGCAAGGAATTCATCGTTTCAACCATCGTTACTTCGAAAATCCTTTCTGAGATTGCACGGTCATTTTCAGTAACTTATTTTGAGTGTCTGACCGGATTTAAATTTATTGCCGATGTAATCCGCAAACACGAAAAGGATATGCACTATATAGTCGGGGGCGAAGAAAGTTATGGGTATCTGATCGGCGATTTCGTGCGCGATAAAGATGCCGTCAGCGCCTGTGCCATCATTGCTGAAATGGCTGCATGGACCGCTGATCATGGAAAATCCTTATTTGACCTGCTCCTTGAAGTTTATCAAACCTATGGTTTTTATAAAGAATCCTTACTTTCTATAACCAAAAAAGGTAAAACCGGAGCAGACGAAATACAGCAAATGATGGTGAATTTGCGTAAACAACCTCCGGTTTTTATCAATCATTCACGCGTGGCCATGATCAGGGATTACGAGCTATCTGTTGAGACGGATTGTACGGGCCATTCCAGTAAAACCATAGATCTTCCCAAGTCGAACGTACTCCAGTTCCTGCTGGAAGACGGAAGCATTATCAGTGCGCGACCATCTGGAACGGAACCAAAAATTAAATTTTACTTCGGTGTTAAGGAAACACTTGGAGCAACCGACGCTTTTGAATTAACTGAAAAAGTCTTGGATGAAAGGATCGCGGATATAATCGGTTCGATGAAGCTCAAATAAATGTCATTATCTCATCATCTTAAACCCGGAGATCGAAGGATCATCCATCATTATCTCAGATTTGTCGTTGCGATCACTCCCCTTTTCTGGTCTTTTCATTTTGCTTTTTCTTCAGGCCCTTATCCGTTATATTCAAAAGCAGATACAGTGTTGAAAAAGGACACCCTTTTTCTTAAAAAAGGTGTCCTTATCCTCACGAAATCTTTTATAATACCCATTCAGGGTGACACTTTCATAACCGGTTCTTTCAGCCAGCACAAAAAAAAGGATACTTCTTTTTATATGAAATCGCAGAATTTTTATGATTCTGTCTATAAAAAATTTTCACGGAAGAAGATTACCCAGCTGCTTTATAATCTCGCCTTTATTGAACCAACTAACATTTCGCTTCCCGATTCGGTGCAGGTGATGAAAAGCCCCGAACCTTTTGAACAATACAACGAAAAAATCATCAGGAAGATTAAAATTAAAGTGTTGCAGCCTTTTGGACAGTCAATATATGATACGGCGTCTGTCCCCTATTCAGGGGCCGGACGCACCCTGAACAGCATTCATGTAAGAACGCGACAGTCCATCATAAGGAACAACCTACTGTTTAAAGAAGGACAATGTATTGACCCAACGGTAATGGCTGACAATGAGCGTATTCTCCGCGACCTCCCTTATATAGATAATGCCCGGATCCTGATCTCCGCGGTAGATTCCTGTTCCGATTCCGTTGACCTTGTTGTGATAACGAAAGATGTTTGGTCCATCGGTATTGATGTTCCGGTTATCACTGCGACTAAAGTTGTAGGCCGGGTGTATGATGCAAATTTTCTTGGTCTGGGAGACCGCTTTTCGGTCGATATGTCTACCGAATTAAATCGTGCTCCATTCTTCAGGTTGGATGGTATTTCATATACCTTTGCCAACATCGCAGGGACCAAAATCAACGCCCTTCTTGAGTATTATGCCAATAATGAAGGCGATCAGAGTTATGAAGCAGCCATTGAACGGCCATTTTTGACAAACCGGATAAAATGGGCTGGCGGAGCGGATATTACCTTGTGGAAAGATGTCGAAAACCCTGTCAGCGATTTATATATCACCTCCCGGTATGTAAATGAAGGATTCTGGCTGGGCCGTGCCTTCCAGTTACAAAGATCAAACAATAACGCCAGGGCGGTTGTTGCTGCTGCCATATATAGAAAAAATTTTTATGACCGGCCTGAAATCACGATCGACTCAAACAGGAATTATTACAATTCATTGCAAATCCTGACTAGTTTTTCCATCTCCAGCAACAATTTTTATGTTACAGATTATGTGCTGGGATTCGGAAAAATCGAGAACCTTCCTTATGGCCATCTTTTCCAGATCACTGTGGGTTGGGACCAGACTGATTTTTATGACCGGCTTTATTCCGGAATTTCTTTATCGGCCGGGAAATTCATTGACCGGTTCGGATATTTATCGGGTTGTGTTACGGTCAGCGGATTTTTAAATAAAACCTCTTTTGAAGATGGATTGGTCAAGGCTTATGCCAAATATTTCATGCCTTTGATAAGAACGAATGACAAAAAATACAAATTCCGTACTTATTTTATTGCCGACTACAGATATGGATTTAATCTTCGTTCTAATTATACCGATTATTATGATATCAATCAGGATTTTAAAATCAATAAAGTGAATAATGACGAGGCTTTTGAAGGGGTGCATGCGTTATCGGCAAATATCAGGAGCGTCTGCTTTACCCCATGGTTTTTTTACGGGTTCCGGTTCGCGCTTTCGGCAAATATCCAAACAGGGTTGGTAGCGCCCAGGGGTGGAGATCTGCTCCAATCTCCTTTATTTTCGGGATTTGGGTTTGGATTGCTTATAAAAAATGACAACCTGATCTTCCCGACCTTCATGGTTGCCGGTTATTATTATCCCAACGCGGGTGATGATGTAAATAGTTTGCAGTTCTATCTTACCTCGGACTTGCACATGAACTTTTCTGATTACAATGTCACAGCCCCTCATGAGGAATCCCTGGATAATTAAGGTCCCATGAATTTTCATAACTTTGTGCTTTTCTAAATCATGGCAGATATGAATGATCAGCCCACTTTTCCGGACGATCCGGTTTATTCCAGAAAAGTACTTGAAATGTTAACCGTTGCCAATGAATATTGTCTTTTTCTTGAAAAAGCAGAGGAATATGGCAAAACGGATGTATATCAGTTCCTCCAGAAAATACTGCCGCTGATTTATCTGAAAGTGTCCCTGCTGCCAGATATTAAGGTGAAAGATGAAGATGCTACTGAACATTATGTAACTGAGGAACAATGGGAGTCGATGTTCAATATGCTCCGGAATAAATTCAATGCGGATGATTCGTTTTCATACATCGATCATCACGAAAAAAGTCAATCTGAAGGAATACCGGGAAGCATGGCAGAAAATGTTACGGATATATACCAGGATTTAAAGGATTTTGTGCTTTTGTACCAGAAGCCGTTGAAATCGTTTAAAGAAAATGCTGTAAGAGATTGTAAGCACTTGTTTGAAACCCATTTCGGGTTCCGGCTTGTTACCTTACATACGGCCTTACATTATTTATTATTTTTGGAAGAAGAGGATATGGATAATTTTTAACTTTGTCAAAAACGTATTTGTATGATTGATCGTCATAAATTCAATGAAAACTTCCAATATTTTGAAAAAGAGATTATTGTTGAAATTATCGATATTTTCGAATCGGAATATAACGAACGTTATAAGAACCTCAGGGAAAACATTCAAAACAAAGATTTTGTCCAATTGAAGTTCAACGCTCACAGTCTGAAGGGCGTTATTGCAAACTTCATGGACCCGGTAACCGTTGAACTATCCCGGGAACTTGATGAAAAAGCAAAAAATAAAGAAGAACTTGGGCTGGTCCCCTTATTCGATGAACTGGAAAAACAATCCGGGGTCCTCAGGGCTGAGTTAAAAAGGATAAAAGAAGAGCTTACTGCCTGATCTTTTTCTTATCAAGCCGGTTAAGACCTTCCACTGCCTTATCATAATTCACTTTTATTTTAAGCGCTTTTTGATAATCTTCGGCAGCTTTCTTATAATCCCCGGATAATTCATAGGCATATCCCCTGTTAAAATAGGCCTGATAGTATCCAGGATCCTTGGTCAAAGATTCTGTGAAGAAGGGAATGGCTTTCTTAAAGTCTTTCAGATAGACCAGATAAATATAACCTATATTGTAAGAGGCTTCCCGAAAAGCAGAGTCGGTTTTCGACAGATTTTGGTATATCGTAATGGCCTTTTCATACTGGGCTGTTTCCTGGTAATACATTCCCAGCATATAGTTTGCTTCACGGCTTTGTGGCCTGATTCTCAGTGCATTTTTCAAATATGCTTCGGCTAATGGATCCTTTTTCATCGAGTATAAATCGCCCAATTGCACATAAGCTTCATAATAGTTCTGGTTATTATCCACCGCTTGCATCAGATCAGTTACAGCCCGGTTGGTATCCCCCTGTTCCAGTAAGCCGATAGCCCTGGTAAAATAGGCAGATGCAACGGTATTATCCAGGGAAAGAATCTGATGAACGGTTTCATAACACTTACTGTAATCTTTTATGATAAGATACAATTTGGCCAGTTTTAACAAGGCATCTTTATCCTTTGGATTGATACTGGTTGCTTTGAATAAAGCATCCCTGCTGTTCTGAGGCTGTCCCATAAGCAGGTAAATATCCGACAGGGTGATATAATAGACCGATTTTTTGGGATCCAGCGAAATCGCTTTTTTGATATCCTGTAATGCTTTATCAAACTGATGGTTGGAGAGGTAAAAAACCGCCCGGGCATTGTAGGGGGCAGGATCAGAGGCATTGTTGGCTATCTTCTGGTTCAATTCCTCTATTTTTACCATGGATGTGTCAATGCCCTCTGCATTTTGTTTTTTTCCAGTGTCATTGCGACATCCGGTCCAAAGCAAGAGGGAAAATAAAACAAATAAAGTCAAATATCTGCGCATTTTATTTCTGGTTATTCAGTACTTCCTTGATTTTATTTTCCAGTTCATCCATTAATTCAGGATTATCCTGTAGGATTTTTTTCACACCATCACGTCCCTGTCCTAGTTTTGTATCGCCATAACTGAACCAGGATCCGCTTTTCTTGATAATGTTGTTTTCGGTAGCAATGTCAATGATCTCAAACGGCCTGGAGATACCCTCTCCATAGATGATATCAAATTCTGCTTTCCTGAACGGCGGAGCTACCTTGTTTTTCACGACCTTCACCCTGACGCGGTTACCCACAGCCTCTTCTCCTTCCTTGAGCTGATTTTGTTTCCGGATATCCAGCCGGACCGAGGCGTAAAATTTAAGCGCATTCCCTCCGGTGGTGGTTTCAGGATTTCCAAATATTATCCCGATTTTTTCACGAAGCTGGTTGATAAAAATACAACATGTGGCTGTTTTACTGATGGTGGATGTAAGCTTTCTCAATGCCTGTGACATCAGTCGCGCATGCAATCCCATTTTGGAATCACCCATCTCACCTTCAATTTCGCTTCTCGGGGTCAGGGCAGCCACTGAATCTATCACGATGATGTCAATGGCGCCTGAGCGGATCAGGTTTTCTGTTATTTCCAGGGCCTGTTCCCCATTATCAGGTTGTGACACCAATAAATTCTCTACATCCACTCCGAGTTTCTCTGCATAAAAACGGTCGAAGGCATGTTCTGCATCAATAAAAGCAGCAATCCCCCCTGTTTTCTGCGACTCCGCAATAGCATGAAGCGCCAGGGTCGTTTTACCCGAAGATTCAGGCCCAAAGATCTCAATGACCCTGCCCCTGGGCAGCCCACCTATCCCGAGCGCAAAATTCAACCCGATCGAACCTGTTGATATCACTTCCACCGCCTCGATGGCATGATCGCCAAGGCGCATAATCGTACCTTTACCGTAAGTTTTTTCCAACTTATCGAGTGTGAGCTGCAAGGCTTTTACCTTTTCTTTATTGACTTCGTTTGCCATATCTGTTTCCTCCTTTATTGGAGACGCTCCATGTGCGTCTTTACTGGTTATTTGTTATGAATTTCAGGATCCGGCCAGCTGGATCCTTTGTATCAACTTTAGTCAGGATATGCGCGATCATCCCTTCCTCGTCAATGATATAAGTCATTCTCATTATTCCTTCATACTCCCTCCCGTAAAGTTTTTTCTTACACCAGGCGCCATAATCCATAATGATATTTCTTGCTTTATCAGGAATAAGGGTAAAAGGTAATACATATTTTGCAGAAAAATTTTTATGGGATTGTTCATTATCTGCACTTACTCCTGTTTTTTCAAAACCTTTTCCTTTAAGGATATTATAGCTGTCCCTGAAACCACAAGCTTCAGTGGTACATCCGGGCGTATTGTCTTTTGGATAAAAATACAGGATCACCTTCAAAAAATTCAAGGATCAAAAGTATCAGTTTTTGTGAAAATTATAGACTTATAAGGAGAGTAGTTATTAACAAAATCAGGATTGTTTGAGTGACTGGTAATACTTACAGAATGGTTTCAAACCACATTCAGGACATTGGGGTTTTCGGGCCAGGCAAATATAACGGCCATGAAGAAGAAGCCAATGATGTGCAATGGATAATAAATTTTCAGGAATGAGCCCCACAAGCTGCCTTTCGGTCTGAAGGGGATTCTTGGCATTTGTTGTAAGGCCAATACGCGCAGCGACCCTGAAAACATGCGTATCGACAGCAATGGCCGGTATATTAAAAAGGGAAGATGCCAACACATTGGCTGTTTTTCTTCCAATGCCCGGTATGGTTTGAAGAAGATCAACATCGGGAGGTAGCTCACCCTGAAATTCATCCATCACTTTTTGGGCCATTCCGATCAGGTTTTTGGCTTTATTATTCGGGTAGGAACAACTTTTGATGAATTCGTAAACTTCATCAGACCGCGCGGAAGCCAACTGGCTGAAAGCCGGAAAACGTTTAAAAAAGGCAGGGGTTATTAAATTCACCCTTTTATCCGTACACTGGGCCGATAAAATGACCGCTACCGTGAGCTGGTAAGGATCGGCATATTCCAATTCGGTTTCTGCTTCAGGGCGGTTTTGCTGAAACCATGCAATCACACCATCAAATCGCTCTTCTTTCCGCATCTCATCATTTTTAGGCAAATTTAGAGAAAAGGAATCAGGAAAAGAGTAAGTTTGTAAATTCTCAGTGTGCTGAATGACCAAGCAGGATTTTGATATCATAATCATTGGCGCCGGACCGGCTGGCACAACCCTTGCACTCAACCTGGCGCCGACAGGGCTCCGGATCGCAGTGATAGAAAAAGAGGTTTTTCCCAGGGATAAAATTTGTGGCGACGCGCTCGGCGGGAAGGTAATGAACGCGCTAAAACGCATTCCCGACAACGCTTACAATGATTTTCTCCATCAGGTAAATAAAACCCCGTCATGGGGTATCCGGTTCGTCGCGCCTAACCTGAAATTCCTGGATGTCCCCTTTAAACTCACATACCATTCTCCGGAACCGGCTCCGGGATATTTATGCAGAAGGCGGGATTTTGACTATTATTTATTCAACCGGTTGAAGAAATATCCCAATATCCGGGTTTTTCAAGGAGAAAAAGTGATCCTGATAAAGAAAATTCATGAAAGGATCATGGTTGAAAGTGGAAACAACTGTTTTTATGGCAACCTTGTAGCAGGGGCCGATGGGGTTCATTCGTCTGCAAGGAAATTCCTCCACCCGGAAACAATTAACAAAAAACATTTCTGTGTTGGAATCCGGGCTTACTTTGACAACGTTTCCTATCCGGAACCTGATCATTTCATCGAATTGGTTTTTTTAAAAGAACTGCTACCCGGTTATCTGTGGATCTTCCCTTCGGAAAACGGGTTGACCAATGTCGGACTTGGAATAAGACAGGACAAGGTTAAGCAAGGCAAGGAAAATCTTGTCACCTTTTTTTTACGCCTTATCAAAGAACATCCGTTTCTTTGTCCCCGGTTCAAAAATGCCAGGCAGGCAAGCCGGATCGAAGCTCACACACTTCCTTTGGGAACAGCAAGTTTGCCCCGTTCAGGCAATCGTACACTTCTTTTAGGGGATGCAGCTTTTCTCGTGGATCCATTTACCGGCGAAGGAATAGGCAACGCCATGGCCAGCGGTGAAATAGCAGCCAAAGTGATTAAAAACTGTTTCAATACCAATGATTTTTCCGACCAGGCGCTAAAACAATATGACTGTGATATCCAGCGCAGACTGATCGCTGAATTTAAAACATCAGCAAAAATTCAAAGATTAGCAAAGTCAGCATTTTTATTTGACCTGATCGTGAATAAAGCGCGGAAAAACCAGGAAATCAGAAATATACTTATCGGGATGTATGATGATGAAAACCTGAAAAAGAAATTGACCAGACCCGGGTATTATTTACGGGTATTGTTTCAATAGGATGGGAGGGCCCCGTCAGGGAGCGCTTCGAAGAATGGCCACCGAGCCCCTGAATACATCATCTCCAAATTGCCCAATGCATTTGAGGATATAAAAATACGTACCATCCGACAGATTTGCCCCGTCCCAGTCACCACTTTGATAATTATTCTGGGAAAAAACCTTCTTCCCCCATCGGTCAAATACCACAAAACTATTACTCAGGTATGCCAGGCGATAATCAACATCTTTAGATTCGCCTTTAATTTCGACGACAAAATCGTCGTTGATACCATCTCCGTTAGGAGTAAAAACGTTGGGTATTTTCAGTTCTGCAACCTTTACGGTTAGTTGTGCCATTATCGTAGTATCACATCCGTTAAGATCGGTAAAACTGAGTTGTACGGGGAATTGACCAGTCTTTGAATACGTATGCGTACATGGATTTACATTGGGGACCTTAATATCATCTCCGAAATCCCAGGTCCAGTTTGCAATATACTTTTTCATAGAATCGGGAAATTCCACCTGGATATTTGGGTTTGTCAGATAAACAGTATCTTTGGGGAGAAGCGTGAAATCAACCTTCGGGGATTTAAGGTAATCAACAAAGTAGGTAGTATCTAAAGTACAACCCACGGAGTCCATTATTGTAAGCGGATAATCAAGAAACCTGGGGCAAAGACCGAACACAATGGTATCCTGAGAATGGCCGGCATTCCAGTCATATATGTAAGGGGGGTAATCGGAATAGGGTGTGCCTCCCAATGCCAGGGCTTTAAACTGCCCTTTGCATTCGCCCAGACATCCCAGGGGATTATAGCGGTATAAAGTATCGAGCTTCAATTTCGGGTGCATTCGCAAATGCCCGTTATTGCTGGTATCCGTATATGTTTCCGGTGTGCTGATAAAAATCACAATGCATTGATAAAAAGCCGTATCTCTTTCAGTTACATGTTGAATTTTAAAGATCGAATCTGTCTCCCCGGGCAGTTTTACCCCGTTCTTCATCCATTGGTAGGTAAGTGCGCCAGTCCCAGTAGTGTCAATATAAGCTGTAAAAGTAATGCTGTCGCGATGACAAAGGATCGTATCCGACGGTTTAACAGAAACGGTAACCTGGCTTATACCGGAAAAAGAAATGAAAAGGAAAATGACGGTTAGAAAACGTTTCATCAAGTTAATCAAAACGAAAGCAAAATTATAAAAATCTTTGAAATGAAGCCACTAATTATTACCTAATAACGGTGTTCTGGATGTTTTAGTGTATCTGGACCAGCTGATGATATAATCATAAAAACCAGTCAAAAAGGCGTGACAATCAGGCATTTTTATGACACAATTTCCAATTTTACATTGAAATTGAAACTGGCAAAAATGTTGTATGCTTTAGCATAACGAATTATGATTTATGAATTATGAATTTTAACAATTTTACCATCAAGGCCCAGGAGGCCGTTCAGAAAGCCCAGGAAATTGCCGGGGTTTATCAGAATCAATCAATTGACAATATACATTTATTAAAAGGATTGCTTACCGTTGATGAGAATGTTATTCCTTATCTTTTAAAAAAGCTGAATGTCAACACCGGCGTCTTTTCCAAGGCGGTAGATAAGATGATTGAATCGCTGCCTAAAGTCAGCGGAGGAGAGCAATTCCTATCGGGTGAAGCTTCCAAATCTTTACAAAAGGCTGTTACTTCAGCCAAAGAGATGAATGATGATTTTGTATCGATTGAGCATATATTGATCGGTATATTATCGGTGAACGACCCGGCCGCAAGGTTACTGAAAGACAACGGGGTCAACGAAAAAGATCTGAAAACCGCCATACGTCAGCTCAGACAGGGCAGTACCGTGAAAAGCCAGACTGCCGAAGAGACCTATAATGCATTGAATAAATATGCCAGGAACCTGAATGATCTGGCACGGGAAGGCAAACTGGATCCGGTGATCGGAAGGGATGAGGAAATCCGGCGTATCTTACAGATTTTATCGCGAAGGACTAAAAACAATCCTATTCTGATCGGGGAACCTGGCGTTGGAAAAACAGCAATAGCCGAGGGCCTGGCACACCGGATCATCAACGGGGATGTCCCGGAAAACCTTAAAAGCAAACAAATCTTTTCCCTGGATATGGGTTCTCTGATCGCGGGAGCAAAATACAAGGGAGAATTTGAAGAAAGATTAAAAAGTGTGATCAAAGAGGTCATCAACTCAGATGGGGAGATCGTTCTTTTTATTGATGAAATACACACCCTGGTAGGAGCAGGCGCCAGCGAAGGCGCCATGGATGCAGCCAATATTCTGAAGCCGGCCCTTGCCCGTGGGGAATTGAGGGCCATCGGGGCAACCACCCTGAAGGAGTATCAGAAATATTTTGAAAAAGATAAAGCCCTTGAACGGCGTTTTCAGCCGGTCATGGTCAATGAACCTGACACCCTGGATGCCATTTCTATCTTGCGGGGATTAAAAGAGCGGTATGAAACACATCATCATGTCAGAATTAAAGATGAAGCCATCATTTCAGCCGTTGAACTTTCGCAGCGATATATTTCCGACCGTTTTCTTCCCGACAAAGCCATTGACCTTATTGATGAAGCAGCATCCAAACTCCGGCTCGAGATAAATTCCTTACCCGAAGACCTTGAAAAAATTGAAAGGCGGCTGAGGCAAATGGAAATTGAACGCGAAGCCATCAAACGTGAAAATGATGAAGAACGGTTACAAACCCTGAACCAGGAAATTGCTAATTTAAAAGATGAAGAAAAAAGCCTTCAGGCTAAATGGAAATCCGAAAAAGATCTGGTGGAACAGATTCAATCCCGGAAAAAAGAAATTGAGAACCTGAAGCATGAAGCAGATCAGGCCAACCGGTCAGGTGATCTGGGTAAAGTGGCTGAAATCCGATATGGCAGGATACCCCAGGCGGACAAGGAAATCCAGCAGTTTAAAGATAAATTATCAGAAATCCAGAAGGATTCACCTCTGGTCAACGAAGAGGTTGGTTCAGAGGAAATTGCAGAGGTCATTTCCCGATGGACCGGTATTCCTGTAAGCAGGATGCTCCAAAGTGAGAAACAAAAATTATTAAATCTCGAGACCGAATTACATATGCGGGTCGTGGGTCAGGAAGAAGCCATCCGCGCAATTGCTGATGCTATCCGCCGCAGCCGGGCAGGGTTACAGGACAGTAAACGCCCGATCGGATCTTTTATCTTTTTAGGGACTACCGGGGTGGGCAAAACAGAATTAGCCAAAGCCCTGGCCGAATTCCTGTTTAACAATGAAAGCAACATGGTCCGGATCGACATGTCGGAATACCAGGAAAGACACACCGTTTCGAGGTTGATCGGAGCCCCTCCGGGATATGTGGGATATGAAGAAAGCGGTCAGTTGACCGAAGCGGTCCGCCGTAAACCTTATGCTGTCGTCTTGTTGGATGAGATTGAGAAAGCCCATCCGGATGTTTTTAATATCCTTCTCCAGGTCCTGGACGATGGCCGGTTAACCGATAACAAAGGACGGACGGTCGATTTTAAAAACACCATCATCATCATGACTTCCAACATCGGGTCGATGATCATTCAGGAGAATCTTGAAAAAGTGAATGAACGGAACCGCGAACAAGTCATTAATCAAACCAGGGAACAGGTATTTGATCTATTAAAGAAAAGCATCCGGCCTGAGTTTCTCAACAGGGTCGATGAAATTATCATGTTTCAGCCCTTGACCAGAGAAGAGATCGAAAAAGTGGTGGCGCTTCAGTTTGGCATCATCCAAAAAATGCTGGACAAAAATGAAATTCATCTTGAAGCATCCGATAAAGCCATCCACTATCTGGCTACAATTGGCTATGATCCTCAATATGGCGCCAGACCTATCAAGCGGGTGATCCAGAAATTTGTTTTAAATGAATTATCAAAAATGATCCTGGCTGGAAAAGTGGATAAAGATGAAACCATCTTGCTGGATGAAAAAGATGGGAACCTGGTATTTTCAAATAACGCGGGAAATAAGAAATAAATGATATTTCAGGATCTTTCAGCAGGCAGGGAATTATTTGGCAGGCTCACTGGTCTGCAGTAATTCCCCCTTTTGATAATCTTCTGTCTTTATTATTTCCCCCTGTTCATTGTAAAAAATCCAATGTCCATCGGGATGTCCTTGGTAGTATTTACCTGTGATCATAAGCTTGCCCGACATGAACCAGGTGGAGCAGGCGTCATTTTTTTCTCCATCCATGTATGACAGGCGAAGTTTGATTTTTCCGTCAGAATAGTACTGCTCTGACAAACCATCCATGATCCCGTTTTTCCAGGTTGATACTTCGGCCTGTACACCGTCAGGATAAAAAATCTTCGATACCCCATCTTTCTTTCCGTCAACATAAAATTCCTCTGAAACCATCGATCCATCTGTTTCACTGAAAAATCTCCAGAGACTGTCTTTTTTTTCTTCCAGATAATGGCCACAAGCCATGTGTTGTCCGTTCGGGAAAAAGGAGGTTATTGTAGCCCGTCTACCTTCGTTTGAAAAAACTGAAATTGTTTTAATCTGGCCTGATGGATAATAATACCGGAAAGTATCGACCGGTATATTATTTTTAAAAAATCCCTCATAGACCAGGTGGCCAAGGGAGTCGCATTTTTTCCATAATCCTTGTTTCTTGCCATTGCCATCGGTTTGGTTCATGGTTTCCTGAGAAAAGGAGGAAAAGGGAAAAACTAAAACCAGAAAGAGAAGGAAAAGCCGGTGCATGTGTTTGAAAATTTTACTTTTGCAAAATAAACAATATTTTCCTTGCAGAGTTATCCGTCAAAATTACTCGAACAAGCCGTAAATGAGCTTGCAAAATTACCCGGGATCGGTCGAAAAACCGCGCTCCGTATGGCTTTACATTTGCTCAAATGCCCTCCGGCAGAAGTTGAAGCCATGGGACACTCCCTGATTAAACTTCGAAACGAAATTAATTATTGCCGTGAGTGCAGGAATATTTCCGATCAGGAACTTTGTGGGATTTGTGCTAACCCAAAAAGGGATCATGGTATAATTTGTATTGTCGAAGACATCCGGGACGTTATGGCCGTTGAAAATACCGGGCAATACACCGGGGTATATCATGTGCTGGGAGGGATTATTTCACCCATCGAAGGAATTGGCCCGCGGGACCTTCACATAGATTCATTGCTGACCCGCGTGGAAAATGGAAAGGTCCATGAAGTCATTCTGGCGCTGCCTACTACCATTGAAGGAGATACTACAAACTTCTTTTTGTACAGGAAACTCGCAGATTTAAATATAACGCTGACCACTATAGCCCGGGGAATTTCCATCGGGGATGAGCTTGAGCATACTGATGAGGTAACCTTAGGACGATCTATTCTGAACCGGATGCCTTATGAATCGGTAATTACCAGAAAATAATATCACTCCAGATTGAAAAGTTCCAGTTGGTTAACTTTTACAGGCGCTTTGTTCACTTCAAGTCCGGTATAATTGCTCATCAATGGCTTGATCGCCTTTTTAATTATTTTATTGGGGGTGGTACGGCGCGATTTACTGAAGTTGGATAAGGATTTATATTGTCTGGAGGTGATCCGGATCGTAATAACCTTATATTTAATCGCTTTTCGTCTTTTTTTTGTCTTTTTTCGTGGCGTCATATCACGGAAGTCATAGTTCTTGAAGAATTTCCTTAAAGTCGTTGAGGATTTTTTTTGCAAGATTATCAGCTTTGGTCATCATATCGCTTTCGGCATAAATCCGTACGATGGGTTCGGTATTGGACCGGCGCAGATGGACCCATCCCTGGTCAAAGTGTATTTTGATCCCGTCAATATCTGTCACCGGATATTTTTTATATTTCTCCGCTATCACTTTTAAGATCTTGTCAATATCCATTTCGGGGGCAAATTCAGCTTTGTTTTTCGAGATGAAAAAATCAGGATATCCCTGCCGTAGAGCAGAACATTTTTTTCCTGATTTTGCAAGATGGGTCAGAAAGAGGGCGATCCCGACCAACGCGTCACGACCATAATGCAGATCGGGATAAATAACGCCGCCATTTCCTTCTCCGCCAATGACAGCATTTTTTTCTTTCATTAAAGATACCACATTAACTTCCCCGACAGCAGAAGCAAAGTATTTTCCACCCGCTTTTTCAGTTATAATCTGAAGCGCCTGAGTGGATGAAAGATTTGAAACCGTGTTGCCCTTCGTATTTTGAAGAACGTAATCGGCTACTGCCACCAGTGTATATTCTTCCCCAAAAGGCTCTCCGGTTTCCGTGATAATGGCCAGCCGATCCACATCAGGATCTACCACAAAACCCACGTCGGCATTTTTTTTCATCATGGCTTCGCAAATTTCCTGGATATGTTCGGGAAGCGGTTCGGGATTGTGCGGAAAATAACCCGTGGGATCGCAATACAGCAAGTCGGTATGCTTAACATTCAACGCTTTCAGTAAAAGGGGAATCGCGATTCCTCCAGTACTGTTGACTGCATCAATGACCACCCTGAAATTTGCTTGCCGGATTGCTTTTGTATCAACGAGAGGGAGCTGGAGTATCTTGTCAATGTGTTTTTGAATATAAGAATTATCGGTATGATATTCACCAAGATGATCTGCTGTGGTATAATTAAAGTTACCTTGCTCAGCAATTTCCAGTACTTTTGTTCCATCAAACGTTGAAAGGAATTCTCCCTGATCATCCAATAATTTCAACGCATTCCATTGTTTGGGATTATGGCTTGCCGTAAGAATAATCCCTCCCTGTGACCGGGCATCTGTAACCGCGATTTCGGCAGTGGGGGTTGTTGTTAATCCGATATCAAGGACCTCTACTCCCATCCCGATCAGCGTTCCTGTTACCAGTTGGTTAACCATCAGACCCGAAATCCGGGCATCGCGTCCAACCACTACTTTCAGCCTTTGGTCAGGATGGTTTTCCTGAAGAAAGGCCGCGTACGCCGAGGTGAATTTCACAATGTCAACCGGAGTAAGGCCTTTTCCGGCTACTCCGCCAATGGTCCCACGGATACCTGAGATGGATTTTATCAGCGTCATATTCAAGTTTTAGGCAAAAGTAAAGTTAATTTTTCCAATCCCGTTGCAATGTTAAAAAAAAGTGAAATCTCCCTACCGGATAGATGTCGGCAAGAGTATTTTTTACTAATTTTGCAAAGATTGGAATGTGCCTTATTAAATGATCCGTAAACCTGATGGACGAACACGCTGAATCCTACTTTGACAATGAAACGCTATCCCTGGTACGTCGTTTTGAAAAAATGCTCGAATCGGACCAGCCCTTTTTCTTTGATGTTGATGAATTTGAAGAAATCATTGAGTACTATTTTTTCAGGAACGACCAGCGAAAGGCATACCTTACAATAAAACAGGCTTTGGGACAACACCCTTACTGTGCCACCCTTCAATTGAAATTAGCCCAGTATTATATCAATACCAACAAGGACAATAAAGCGTTAAAGATTTTAAAAGAAACTGATCAGTCCGCTTCATGCGATAGCGATTTTTTTCTTTCAAAGGGAAATCTTTACAGCCAGTTGGAAAGACCGGAAAAAGCCATCGATGCCTATAAGCAGGCATTGGATGGAGCCGAATTTCTCGATGATATTTATTCCAGCATTGCTTTTGAATATGAAAATTTGGGAAAATATGACAAGGCCATCGATTTTCTCCTGAAAGCCCTTGATCTGAATCCTGAAAATGATGCCGCACTATATGAATTTTCCTTCTGTTGTGAAGTCTCCCAGCAAACTGAACGTTGCATAACCTTCTTATCTGATTTCCTGGACCTTCACCCCTATTCAAAGGCAGCCTGGTTTAACCTTGGTATTTCTTACAGCAACCTGGAACTGTTTGAAAAAGCCATCCTTGCCTATGACTATGTGCTGGCGATTGATGAAACATTTTCATCAGCCTTTTTTAATAAGGCAAACTGTTATGCAAACATAGGTAATTATGATAAGGCCATTGAGACCTATTTTGAGACATTCTATCATGAGGATCCGGAACCGGTAACCTATTATTACATTGCAGAATGTTATGAAAAACTGCGAAAATTCGATGTGGCCATTGAATATTACCAGAAATCGATTGGTTTGGATCCGGAATTTGCTGATGCATGGCTTGGTATGGGAATTTGTAACGATGAGCTGGGAAAATCCCAGATGGCGTTGCCCTACATTCAGAAAGCGCTGAAGTTGGCTCCGGGGGTTCCTGAATATTGGTTTATTCTGGGTGATATTCAAATTAAACTATCGAAAATTGAAGATGGGATCGCATCATACCGAAAAGTTATTGAACTGGACCCTGACGATGTTGATATCTGGCTCGATCTGTCAGTCGTTTATGCTGACCAGAAAGATCATGAGCATGCCCTATCCATTTTGCGTGAAGGAATAGCCCACCATGATCAGCAGGCTGATTTTTCCTATGGGATAGCCTATTACTTATATGTTCTGGGAAGGACTAAAGAGGCAGAAGAGATTTTATCACATGCACTGGAATTAGATTACGAGGGGCACAGACGATTATTAACCACGTTTCCTGATGCACAGAATTTTCCCGCAATCCTTGAAATGATCGGGGAATTTAAACCTGGTGATAATCCTAAATAATAATTAAATAAAAATATTATGAACTTACCATTTTTACCTGAACGCACCGCAAAGCCAAGGCAAACCGGAATTGCCATGGTCATGGATAAAAGTTTAAGCCTCCGCGAAGCTGAAAATTTTGTTGCTTCAGCCGGCCATCTGGCCGATTTTGTCAAACTTGGATTTGGGACCTCAATGGTAGGTAATCAAGTCATTGAAAAAATCAAGGTATATCAGCAAGCTAACATTAAAGTATATGTCGGAGGCACCCTTTTTGAAGCTTTTGTCATACGGAACATGTTTGATGAATATCGTAAGTACATTGATAAACTTGGACTTGACACCATCGAAATTTCTGACGGATCAATGCTTATGGAACATGATGTAAAATGCGAATACATCCTTAAATTATCGAAGGATTATACTGTTCTTTCAGAAGTTGGTTCCAAAGAATCCGGGATTATGATCGCCCCCAGCCGGTGGATCGAAATGATGCAGAAGGAGTTACAGGCCGGGGCCTTTAAAGTGATCGGAGAAGCGCGCGAAAGCGGAAACGTGGGAATATACCGGCCGACCGGAAAAGCTCACGTTACCTTGATCAACAAAATCCTTTCTAAGGTACAATCCGATAAAATATTGTGGGAAGCTCCTCTGAAATCACAGCAGGTTTGGTTCATCAAACATTTCGGGGCCAACGTCAATCTCGGAAATATACCACCTGCCGAGATCATTCCCCTGGAAACACTGAGAATCGGATTGAGGGGTGATACCTTCTTCCAGTTCCTGCCAGCCAAAATGAAAAAATTTCAACCCAAATAGAAGCCCATGGCTATGTTTGGCCTGATTGGCTATCCGCTTGGCCACTCAAGGTCAGCTGCTATTTTTAACGAAAAATTCGTTCAGGAGGGCATACCGTTTCATTCCTATCATCTTTTCCCTCTTAATGATTTAAAGGAGTTTCAACCCCTGGTTGAAAACCATCCGGATCTTATAGGGTTGAATGTTACCGTTCCATATAAAGAAAAAATAATTTCATTTCTTGACGATTTGGATGAAACAGCCCAAAAGGTAGGCGCTGTTAATGCCATTCTGATATCGAGGAAAGGAGGCAGATCCTATACCCGCGGATACAACACAGACGTAGCAGGGTTCCTCCGGTCGCTGCCCGGGTCATTTCCCGGGTTAAAGGCCATGGTCCTGGGCACCGGAGGCGCTGCCAAAGCCGTAGCTTATGCACTCGGAAAACTGGGGATAGATCCTCTTTTTATCTCGCGTTCCGTACAGAACGATAACACCATTACTTACCCCGAAATCACAAAAGAAATCATGGATCAATACTGGTTGATCATCAATGCAACGCCAATCGGTATGTACCCGGAAACCGCCGTTTCGCCTCCTATTCCTTATCAATTCCTCACCAGGGACCACTTTCTATATGACCTGATCTACAACCCACCCCAAACCCTTTTTCTGAAATCAGGACAAGATATGGGATGCCAGGTTATGAACGGAGAGAAAATGCTTCTCTTTCAGGCTGACCAGAGTTGGGAATTATTCAGACATGCTATTCTTTAAACGGGATCCTGCTTCGTATCTTCTTTATTATCCGATTTTTCCGGTTCTTTTGAAGGCCCGGGGCTATCTGTCCTGACAACTTCGACCTTCAGATCGGCCACCATGGCTGCGACTGCACCGACAGCTGCCAGCATCGGCGCGATCAAAGCGCCAATCACGCCAAAAGTGACCGGAATTTCAAGGTAAACCTTACCACTTTCGTCTTTGATGATCAAACGCCTGACATTTCCTTCATGGATGAGTTGTTTGACCTTTTCAACCAATTCTTCACCCTTTACTTTAAACTCTTCAGAAAATTTTTCCATTTTTTTCTTGATTAAAGATTCATGTTTGGTACTTCCATTACCGCATCACCATTTTTATCAGTTTCCATTTATTCCTATAAGGAGGATAACGCAATGGAATATCAATAAAATTGGCCTTTTTCATGATTGATCGCCGATGCGAAAAGGCTTCAAAGCTGTATTTTCCATGGTACCGGCCCATCCCACTGTTCCCGACGCCTCCGAAAGGCATACGATCATTGGCAATATGCATGATCGTTTCATTGATACAACCTCCACCTGAAGAGGTTTTAAGTAGGATTTCCTTTTGTTTTTCTTTCGCGGAGGAAAAATAATAAAAAGCCAGGGGTTTCGGATGGGTATTCACATATCGGATAACCTCGTCTATATCCTGAAAACCCATAACAGGTAAAATTGGTCCGAAAATCTCCTCCTGCATAACCGGGTCCTTAGGATCAGCTTTTATTAAAGTTGGCGCCACATACCTTGCATCGAGATTTGTTTCTCCACCGGTAATGATGTCGGCTCCTTTGAGAAATCCCGCCAGTCGTTCCGTTTTGGGTCGTGTGGCAATCCTGGGAAAATCGTTACTCGATTCCGGGTTATCCCCAAAATATTCCCTGATCTTAATTTTCATTAACTCCATCAGTTCTGTCTCAACCTCTTTGTGGACAAATAGATAATCGGGTGCAATACAGGTCTGGCCGGCATTGAGGAATTTCCCCCAGACGATACGGCTGGCGGCAACATTAAGGTTTGCATCCTTGTCGACGATACAGGGGCTCTTCCCTCCCAACTCAAGGGAAACAGGCGTCAGGTTTTTTGCTGCTGCTTCCATGACGATTTTTCCGATGACCGGACTGCCTGTAAAAAAGATATAATCCCAGGGTTGAGCCAGGAGCGCCTGATTTGACTGGCGCCCCCCACCGAATAAAGCAATGTAATCGGGTGAAAAATATTCCCTGATCATATCCCCCATCACCTGTGAAGTATTTGGAGTATATTCAGAAGCCTTGAGTGTGACACAGTTCCCGGCCGAAATAGCCCCGATCAGTGGATTGATCAGCAGCTGGAAAGGATAATTCCAGGGAGCAATGATCAATACCCGGCCAAATGGTTCTTTCAGCACCCGGCTGACTGACCAGAAATGGACCATCTGGTTGGTGGGGACTTTTTCAGGTTTTGCCCAATGACGGAGATGCCTTATGTGAAGTCCGATCTCGGAAAGCACCAACCCGATTTCGGTAGCATAAGCCTCAAATTTCGATTTGTGGAGATCCTCCCAGAGCGCTTCATATAAGCGATCTTCATAAGCCAGGATGGCCTTTTTCAATATTTTAAGCTGCTCAATTCTGAAATCAATTGATTTTGTTTGATGGGTAAAAAAAAACGCCCGTTGTTTTTCGACTACCTCTTTAATCTGTTCTTCCATAAGACAAAATTATAGTTAGAAATACCCGATGAAAATTCTATCCAATTCCCTTTAACAGTTTCATCCCGGATGCCCGGTAAAGCCATCCATTGATTTGTAAACCCCGAGCCATTTCCCGACGATCAGGTCAAAACAGCGCACAGGGAGCGCTCCTTTTGTAAAGGGGAGCATTTTCACCATGAACGGGGACCTGACAAAGATCCTGTTGGATTTTATTCCGCGGACGACTTTAGCTGCCAGTTTTTCAGCTTTAAGCAAAGGAAGCGCCGGATTGACCTTAACACCGGCAAACATTCCCGTATTGATATAAGATGGATTGACCGTGGTTACATGGACCCTGGTTTTCTTCTTTTCCAGTTCAATCCGTATGGATTCAGACCAACCAAAAACCGCCCATTTGCTTGCACAGTATACCGACATTCCAGGGTTGGAAAGCATTCCGGCGGCAGACGATATGTTTACGATATGACCTTTCCCGTTTTTAATCATATCCGGTAAGAATTCGAGGGTGATATGCATCAGGGCATTGGTGTTGATGGTCATTGTCCGATCAACTGCTTCATGGGAAAATTGGCTGAATTCCTGATTCCCGGTAATGATCCCTGCATTGTTTATAAGGATATCCACGGGGCCCACTTCCGATTTAACTTTATCTGCTGTTAGTTTTATTGCACCCAGATCTGAAACATCAACCACAAACGGATGTACCGTATAATGTAAGGCCCTTAATTCCCGGGTCGTTTCAATCAATTTATCCTTGTTGATATCCCAGATCACAAGCTGTTTTGCCCCATTATTCAAGCACATATCGCCCATGAGCCGTCCTATTCCGGAGGCTCCACCGGTTACAAGCACGGTACAATTTTTTATCTTTGTCATGCTTCGGAAATTTTTGGATCAGTTCAAAAATACAAATTTTCCTTATTAACTTTGTAATTTGAAAAGAAATTCATACCTTTGCAGGCCGTTAAAAAAGCCGAATCACTTAATTAATCAAAAACAATACCGAACACAATGAATTTAGCCCCAGAAGTAAAAAAGAAAGCATTTAAAGATTACGGAAAATCAGAATTCGACAGTGGTTCAACCGAAGCACAGGTTGCCTTGTTCACCATGAAGATCCATCATCTGACCGAACATCAAAAAAAGAACAAGAAAGATATGGTCACCGAACGTTCTCTGGTGATTATGGTCGGAAAACGCAAAAAGCTTCTTGAATATCTGAAACGTAAAGACATTGAGCGTTACCGTTCCATCATCAAAAAGCTCGGCATACGTAAATAAATTATTTTTCCAAATAATGGAACAAAGAGGCAATGGATCATTGCCTCTTTTAATATCTGAAAGAAACTAATCAAATGAATGGAATTATAAAATCTTTTTCCCTTGCCGATGGCAGGGAGATTTCGATTGAAACCGGTAAGCTTGCCAAGCAGGCCGATGGCTCTGTCGTTGTAAAAATGGGCGACACAATGTTGTTGGCCACTGTTGTCGCAGCTAAAGAGGCGAAAGAAAATGTGGATTTCATGCCCCTGAGTGTTGAATACCGTGAAAAATATGCAGCAACCGGACGTTTTCCCGGCGGCTTTTTCAAACGGGAAGCAAGACCTTCGGATTATGAAGTATTGATTTCGCGACTTGTTGACAGGGCTCTCCGGCCCCTATTCCCGGATGATTTTCACGCTGAAGTCCAGGTGATCGTAACGCTTATTTCAGCCGATAAAAATATTTTGCCCGATGCATTAGCATGTCTTGCTGCTTCTTCAGCCCTTGCGGTCAGTGATATTCCATTCCACGGGCCCATTTCTGAAGTCAGGATTGGCCGGGTAAATGGACAATTTGTGATTAACCCGACCCTGGCCGTAATGGCCGAATCGGATATCGACCTGATGGTTGCCGCTTCTCTTGACAACATTATGATGGTTGAAGGCGAGATGAAAGAAATATCAGAGGATGATATGGTTGAAGCCCTGCGCGTTGCTCATGAGGCCATAAAAGGTCAATGCCGGGCTCAAACGGAATTAGCCGGAATGGTCGAAAAGTCAAAGACAAAACGTACCTATTGCCATGAGGTCAATGATCCTGAATTCAAAGAAAAACTAAAAGCCGCAACCTACGAGAAGGTTTATGAAATGGCAAAAACCGGTATCGCCAGTAAGCAGGAACGGAAAAAAATCCTGGATGCCATCTGTGAGGATTTTATGGCAACCCTGACTGACGATGAAAAGGAAGAAAAGAGTGCCATGATCAGCCGTTATTTTCATGATGTTGAAAAAGAGGCAATCCGCAATGCAACGTTGGATAACCGCCGCCGTCTTGACGGACGTTTACCCGACGAAATACGCCCTATCTGGTCAGAAGTGGATTATCTTCCCGCGGCGCATGGTTCAGCAATATTTACACGGGGAGAGACTCAATCGTTAACAACCGTCACCCTTGGGACCAAGCTTGACGCCCAGGTCATTGATGGCGCCGTGATTGAAGAAACCATCAATTTCATCTTACATTACAACTTCCCCTCTTTTGCAACCGGTGAAGTTAAGCCTATCCGGAGCACCGGAAGACGCGAGATCGGACACGGGAACCTGGCTATGCGGGCTTTGAAAAACATGATCCCCCAGGGACCGGAAAATCTTTATACCATCCGTGTCGTATCGGATATTCTTGAATCAAACGGATCCTCCTCGATGGCTACTGTCTGTGCAGGTACCATGGCGTTAATGGATGCCGGGGTGAAAATCATCAAACCTGTGAGCGGAATTGCCATGGGACTGATAACCGACAATAAAAGATATGTCGTATTATCTGATATTCTGGGCGATGAAGATCATCTGGGCGATATGGATTTTAAAGTTTGTGGTACCCGTGATGGAATCACAGCCTGTCAGATGGACATCAAGGTTGATGGACTACCCTATGAAATCCTTAAAGAAGCGCTGCAACAGGCGCGTCGGGGCCGCTTACACATTTTAGGGGAAATGGAAAAAACCATTTCAGTACCCCGCGCTGATTACAAACCTTTTGTTCCCCGGATAACCCAGATCAAAGTTCCTAAGGAATTTATCGGCGCTATCATTGGCCCCGGCGGAAAAGTAATCCAGGAAATGCAGAGAGAAACAGGAACCACGATTGTCATTGAAGAAGTTGGAGATTTCGGTATCGTGGATATTGTTGCCGACAATCTGGAAGCACGCGATAAAGTGATCGAAAAGATCAAACGCATTGCTTCTGTTCCTGAAGTAGGAGAAATTTATAAAGGGAAAGTTAAAAATATTCAATCATTTGGCGCTTTTATCGAAATCCTGCCCAACCAGGACGGCTTGTTGCACATTTCTGAAATTGACTGGAAACGGTTGGATAAAGTCGAAGATGCGCTGAAAGTCGGTGACGAGGTAGAAGTTAAATTAATCGAAGTCGATCCGAAGACTGGAAAATTGAAACTATCGCGCAGGGCTTTGTTGCCAAAACCAGAGGGTTATATTGAACGAAGTTCAGAACACCGTTCTGATAACCGGCGCGAAGGCGATCGCGACCGTGGAGGTGACCGTGACAGGAACCGGGGAGGTGACCGTCATGGACAGGGAAGATGATGCAAATGTAACCTTAGCTTTCTTTTTACGTAAACTGATTCACCAGGTCAATAAAATTGGATTCGCATGAGGCAGTTAAAAATCACGAAACAGGTTACCAATCGCGAAACTGCATCCTTGGATAAATACCTCCAGGAAATCGGTAAAGTGGAATTGATCACTGCCGATGAAGAGGTGGCATTAGCCCAACGGATCAAGCAAGGCGATATGGCGGCATTGGAAAAACTGACTAAAGCCAATCTGCGGTTTGTGGTGTCTGTTTCAAAACAGTATCAAAACCAAGGGCTTAGTCTTCCCGATTTAATCAATGAAGGGAACCTGGGTTTAATCAAGGCAGCTCAACGTTTTGATGAAACCCGTGGATTCAAATTTATCTCTTATGCAGTATGGTGGATCCGGCAATCTATTCTCCAGGCATTGGCGGAACAATCCCGCATAGTAAGACTTCCACTGAACAAGATAGGCTCGATCAACAAGATCAATAAAGCTTATGCCCAACTTGAACAGCAATACGAACGTGAACCCAATGCCGGTGAAATCGCCAGTTTGCTGGAAGTATCTGAAAATGAGGTAAAGGAATCAATGCGGAATTCAGGACGTCACGTCTCCATGGATGCTCCTTTGATACAGGACGAAGATAATACCATGTATGATGTCCTCCGCAGCGAAGAAAATACAACCCCAGACAACGGATTATTATATGAATCACTCAAACGGGAAATTGAAAGGGCCGTATCAACCCTTACCCAGCGTGAAGCCGATGTAATCCGCCTCTACTTTGGTTTGAACGGAAGCCATCCCATGACCCTGGAAGAGATTGGCGAAAAATTTGACCTGACCCGCGAAAGGGTACGCCAGATAAAAGAAAAAGCGATCAGGAGGCTGAAGCATACCTCGCGTAGCAAGATATTGAAGACTTATCTGGGATAGAATTAGGAATTATGCCCCCTCTCATAGCTCCTTCCCTGCTTTCGGCTGATTTTCTGAATCTCGGAAAAGATATCGATATGATCAACAGGAGTGAAGCAGATTGGTTTCACCTTGATATCATGGATGGGGTATTTGTGCCAAACATTTCCTTCGGATTTCCTCTTATCGAAAAGATCGCTGAAAAAGCGCAAAAGCCCCTGGATGTCCACCTGATGATCATTGATCCGGACCGTTATATCCATCGCTTTCGTGAATATGGTGCGGCTATTATCAGTGTACATTATGAAACCTGTCCTCACCTTCACCGGACCATCGACGAAATAAAAAAATCGGGCGCCAAAGCCGGAGTCGCACTTAATCCCCATTCCCCTGTAAGCCTTCTGACCCATATCATAAAGGATGTTGATCTGGTCTTGATCATGTCGGTCAACCCTGGGTTCGGTGGTCAGAAATTCATTGAAGAGAGTTACGCGAAACTTCAGGAACTTTGTGAACTCCGGGAGAAGAAAAATGCAAGACCATTGGTACAGGTTGATGGTGGCGTCGATTTATCAAATGCCTCTAAATTAATCGGATCGGGAGCAAATGCCCTGGTTTCAGGAAATGCCATATTCCATTCATCCGATCCTGCTGAAACCATACGCCGAATGAAGAATCTGTAGTATTCGTCCGGAAGTCAATCATTTTTTTTATTTTTACAAAAAAATCACCTTGATATGGATTTCAAAGGCGCACGGAAATATATCCTGAACCGTTTACAAAATGAACTCACCCCTGCTCTCTGTTATCACACCGTTGAACATACCATGGATGTTCTTGAGGCATGCCGGCGGTTAGCGGGAATAGAACAAGTTAACGGTCCCATGGGCGTTTGGCTTAAAACAGCTGCCCTGTTTCACGACTCCGGGATCCTGTTTCAATACAAGGATCACGAATCTTTTTCTGTTTCGCTGGCACAGGAAATCCTGCCCCAATTCGGGTATTTATCGGAAGAAATTGAAGAAGTGACCCGGTTGATATTGGTAACGCGCCTCCCACAGCAAGCAGTATCATTACCTGAACAGATCCTGTGTGATGCCGACCTTGATTATCTGGGACGGGATGATTTTTTTATCCACTCTTTTCAGTTACAACTGGAATGGAAAAACCTGGGCATTCTTGATACAACCTTGCATGAATGGTTGAAAATCCAACAGGAATTCCTTCAGGGCCATCGCTATTTTACTTTATCAGCCAATAATTTAAGACAAAAGAAAAAAATGGAAACCCTCGATCAGATTCGAAAGACCATTGAATCCCCAGGATTTTAATAAATCAATTATCAACCGTAAATCTTTTATCATCAATTGTAAATCGAAAACTATATGGCTCAACCAACCCCCCAAAAAAAATTAAACAGCATCGTCTTAGTCCCTACAGATTTTTCAGAGGCATGCGGTAATGCTGTTTCCCACGGAGTCAAACTTGCCCGGTTTCTCGGGTATAAAGTGTGCATCCTCCATGTCATCAATAATGAAACAAAAGCTGCCTTGAAGAAAAAAAACGTAGGGGTTGATTATGTTGAGTGGAGGCTGAAAGAATACAAAAAGTATTACGAAAAAAAGTATGAAGTGCCTATAGATACGATGGCAGAGGAAGGAAGTATCTTTACTACCATTACTGAAGTTGCTGTAAAAATCAAGGCTAACCTGATGATTCTTGGCACCCATGGTAAAAAGGGCCTACAGCATGTTTTCGGCAGTTATGCGCTGAAAGTGATCAGTGAGTCCCCTGTTCCCGTTCTGGTTGTCCAAAAAAGATCCTTCCGGGAAGGATATAAGAACATCATCCTGCCGGTAAACAATGACCTTGAGCCGCGGCAAGCCGTTCCATGGGCCAAGCTGATGGTAAAATTATTTCATGCTGAAGTTAACCTTTTCCTCAGCCAGGAGAATGATTCTGCTTTAAACCATCGTGTCCTGATTATTACCAAACAAATAACCGATATTTTTGATGAAGAGAAGGTGGCCTATACCGTTACGCATGCGGAGAAACCGGGTGGTTTTGCCGAACAGGTGATTTCCCATGGAATAATGAAGCACACTGACTTGATTTTAATGATCACAAGGCCCAACATGGATGTTCCCGGGTTCAGCCTTTCAGCCTGGAGCGAGCGATTGATGTTCAACGAAGCACAAATCCCGGTCATGTGCATCAATCCCGTGGATTATGGCTATTATTATTATGAATGGATCACGCTCACATGATGAGATCATCCCATTGACAACAAAGCGCTCTCCTGATGAATTCGAAATTGATAAAATACTGGGAAGAACAACCACTCACAGTAATCATGATCCTTGCCGTGGTTTTCCGGATAATTGCGGTCATCTTTGCTAAGGGGTGGGGCATGTTTGATGATCATTTTATTGTCATTGAATCGTCGGGTTCCTGGACTGCCGGGCATGATTACAACGACTGGCTCCCTGGCAGCAAATCGAACACGGGCCCAACAGGTCACAATTTCTTCTATCCGGGATTACATTATTTATTGTTTACCTTTCTGAATTGGATAGGGCTTTCAGGCCCACAGGGTAAAATGTTTGTTGTAAGATTGATCCATGCCGGATTTTCATTGATCACGGTATATTTTGGATACAGGATAATAGAAACATTGGAAGGGAAAAAGGTTGCCCGGATAGCCGGCCTACTTCTGGCTATTTTATGGTTCATGCCCTGGATGAGTGTAAGAAACCTGGTGGAAATGACCTGTATTCCCTTCTTAATGCTTGGATACTGGATGATCCTTCGAAAAACAAATAAAACAACCATTTTCGTTTCCTATTTCCTGGCTGGGCTTTTCTTTGGTTTAGCATTCAATATAAGGCCGCAAACGGTTTTTTTCCCATTGGGGATCGGGCTTATCATTCTTTTTCAGAAAAAATGGAGGGAACTTCTGGCATTAACCTTTGGAAGTGTCATTATTGTCGCGATGATTCAGGGAGGGATCGATTATTTTATTTGGGGAAAACCATTTGCAGAGTTATTGGCATACGTAAATGTCTGTTTTACAGAAAGAAATGATTATATCTCACTCCCCTGGTACAATTATTTCCTGACGATCGGTGGATTGCTGATCCCTCCTGTCAGTTTGTTCTTACTCTTTGGTTTTATTCGTGAATGGAAGAAATACCTGATCATTTTTTTCCCGGCGCTTCTCTTTTTTATTTTTCATTCGTATTTTCCGAACAAGCAGGAAAGGTTTATCCTTCCGATGATCCCATTCCTGATCATGTTTGGATCTATTGGCTGGCAGGACTTTATTACAAAATCCGGTTTCTGGGCCCGGAATAAGAAGTTATTGACCGGGTGCTGGTCATTTTTCTGGGTGATCAATACGGTGTTATTGGTTGTTATGTCCTTTACTTACTCAAAAAGGGCCCGCGTTGAAGCCATGACTTACCTCTCGAAATATCCCAATGTTCAAGCCATTACCGTGATTGATGAAAACAATGAACCGGAGCTCATGCCAAAATTTTATCTCAACCAATGGCCTGTTTGTTATAGTGAAGTAACGCGGGATATGAGTCCCGACTCTATTTTAGCCAAAGCCATCAGGCCAAAATGTGTTCCTCCAAGCTTTATTTTATTTACCGGAGATAAGAACATTCAACCGCTCGTCGAAAAAGCACGTTTGAAATTCCCCTTCCTTGTTTACGAAACCACTGCTGAACCTGGTTTTATTGATCGTTTTATCCATTGGTTAAATCCAGTAAATAAAAACCGGAGGATCTTCATTTACAGGAATGCTGCCATGGTACCGAAAAAAATCGAATGAAATTATGAGAGATAAACCGATCAATATTGCTCAACCAACGTTTTTGGGAAATGAAAAGAAGTATGTTACTGATGCCCTTGAGAGCGGCTGGATCAGTTCTATCGGTAAATATATCGAAATCTTCGAGAAATCATTTGCACAATATCACGGGGTCAAACATGCCATTGCTACCCACAATGGGACTATTGCCCTGCATCTTGCCTTAGCTGCTTCAGGCATTAAAGAGGAGGATGAGGTCCTGGTCCCGGATCTGACTTTTATTGCAACATCAAACAGCGTCCGCTATTGTAATGCCATCCCGGTTTTAACCGATGTTGAAACGGATGACTGGAATATCAGTCCTTCTGATATGGCAAACAAGATCACTCCGAAAACCAAAGCAGTGATTCCTGTTCATTTATATGGCAACCCTGTGCGTCTCCGCGAGATCCTCGGAATTGCACACGCTCATAACCTGATCGTGATCGAAGATTGTGCAGAAGCCCTTGGCGCCAAATATGAGGGTAAGCCTGTAGGAACTTTCGGCGATATCGCTTGTTTTAGTTTTTTTGGCAATAAAGTGATCACTACCGGCGAAGGAGGTATGTGCCTTACCAATAATGATGACCTGGCAGAAAGGATGAGGATCCTCAGGGATCATGGGATGAACCGGAATAAAAAATACTGGTATGATTGCGTGGGATTCAATTACCGCATGACCAATATGCAGGCAGCTGTAGGGTTAGCTCAATTGGAACAGATCGATCATTTATTATCTGCGCGGGACCATATTTATGATGCTTACTGCGATTGTTTCCGGAAATTTCCCTTAATCAGGCTCCAATCGACTCATGGACAACAAAACACAAACTGGATCTTTACGCTCCGTATTCATGATTTCACATTTGATCAACGCGATTCCGTGATGGCGATGATGAAGCAAAAGAAAATCGATACCCGTCCTGTCTTTTATCCCATTCATCAGATGTCATTCTACCAGGATCCTGCCTTTGCCAGGGGCGGTTTTCCAAACAGCGCTTTCATTTCTCGGGAAGGGATCAGCCTGCCAACCTGGGTCGGGCTCCAGGATGATGATATCAGATATATTTCTGAATCGCTGATGGAATCCATTCAACAATGCACCCCATGAAAATTTCGGTTATCCTTCCAACTTATAACGAAAAGGATTCCATTAACCATCTGATAAGGGAAATCGATCATATCCTGGAACTGGAAAATTACAATTATGAAATTGTAATCGTGGACGATATGAGTCCCGATGGAACCCATGATGCGATCATCAAAGAATTCTCAGACAATCCACGCGTTATACCTATCCTCCGGAAAAATGAAAAAGGGCTGGCAACAGCTATCCTGCATGGAATAAGATATTCAACGGGGAACAAGATAGTGATCATGGATACCGATTTTAATCATCCTCCAAACCTGATCCCTCTACTCGTGAAAATCACCGACTATTTTGATATCGCAATCGGTTCAAGATATGTGATTGGTGGTGGCATGGAGACATCAAAACTCCGGTTCATCGGGAGTAAAGTGTTCAACAAATTTATCCATTATATGTTGGGAGTCAGGACAACCGATAATCTCAGCGGATATTTTGCCTTTAATAAAGAAATTCTGGATAAAGTGGATGCGGGGTCGATTTTTTATGGGTATGGCGATTACTTTATCCGTTTCCTCTATGTCATGCAGAAACAGAATAAGTTCATTCTGGAAATACCTGTTACCTATAAAGACAGGAAGGGTGGGCTGTCAAAAACCAATTTGAAAGCTGAATTGATACGATATACCTGCACTGTTCTGAAGATCAGGTTTGGGATCTGGACAAAATCCGACTCAAAATGAATTTTGAAGAAGCAAAGCAAAGAATACATTTCCTTTCGGAGGAGATCCGCAAGCATAATTATAATTACTATGCTCTTTCCAACCCGACCATAACAGATTATCAGTTTGATATTCTTCTTCAGGAGCTCATGCAGCTGGAGCGGCAATTCCCCGCGTTGGTTGAGATTGATTCTCCCACCCAGCATGTGGGAGGGGCAATCACCAAAGAGTTTCGCCAGGTAATTCACCAGTACCCTATGCTTTCCCTTGGGAACACCTATTCGGAGGATGAAATCCGTGATTTCGAAACCCGGATACACAAGTTGCTGGGTGATACCGTTGACTATGTTTGTGAGCTTAAGTTTGATGGCGTTGCAATTGGCATCACATACCGCGATGGGAAACTGGTCATGGCTGTTACCCGGGGTGACGGGATCCGGGGCGATGATGTAACCACCAACATCAGGACCATTAAAAGTATTCCGTTGAAGCTCCGGGGAACCGGATTCCCTGATGAATTTGAGATCCGTGGCGAGATCATTTTACCCCATTCAAGTTTTGAAAAAATAAATGAGCGGCGGCTGGAAGAGGGTGAAGAGCCTTTCGCCAATCCCAGGAATGCCGCATCTGGCACTATCAAAATGCAGAATTCCGCAGAAGTGGCCAAACGAAACCTGGATTGTTTTTTCTATCAGCTTCTTGGGGACAACATTTCGTTTGATTCCCATTACGAAAGTTTGATGAAAGCCAGGTCATGGGGATTCAGAATATCGCAATATTCCGTACGATGCCAGACGATTGTAGATATTTTTGAATACCTAAAAACCGCTGAAAAAGCCAGGAATGATCTCCCCTTCGACATCGATGGCGTGGTTATTAAAGTCAATTCGCGCAGCCAGCAGGAAATGCTGGGCTTTACCGCCAAATCCCCCAGGTGGGCGATTGCTTATAAATTCAAAGCCGAGCAGGCTACCTCGCGTTTGCTGTCAGTCGATTTTCAGGTAGGACGTACGGGCGCAGTAACACCGGTTGCCAATCTTCAACCAGTTCCGTTAGCGGGAACCATCGTAAAAAGGGCCACCCTGCACAATGCAGATGTAATTGCATTACTTGATGTCCGCATTGGCGATATGGTATTGGTGGAAAAGGGGGGTGAAATCATACCTAAAATTGTGGGCGTTGATACCGGGAAACGTTCTCCTGAATCAAAACCCTTGGGATTTATCCAGGCTTGCCCCGAATGCGGGACCACCTTGATCCGGACCAAGGGTGAAGCCGCCTGGTACTGCCCCAACGAAAATGGTTGCCCTCCCCAAATAAAAGGAAAACTTGAACATTTCATCTCCCGTAAAGCCATGAATATAGATAGTCTGGGGGAAGGAAAAGTTGAGTTGCTATATGACAAAGGGCTCCTTCATAATGTTGCTGATCTTTATGATCTTTCTTATAATCAGCTTATCGGACTTGAAAAAAAATATCCTTCAACCGATGAAAAGAAAGCTCGTACCATTAGTTTCCGGGAGAAAACGGTCCAAAACATCCTCCAGGGCATTGAAGAATCAAAACAGGTTCCCTTCGACCGGGTATTGTATGCTTTGGGTATCCGGTTCGTAGGCGAAACGATTGCCAAAAAGCTTGCCTTTCACTTTTTATCCCTTGAAAACCTCCGTCACGCAAACTTCACCGATCTTACAAATGTTGAGGAGATTGGCGATAAAATAGCAGGAAGCGTTTGTTCATTTTTCACGGACCCTAAAACAGAAACCTTGCTCAAGCGGCTGGAAGAGGCCGGTCTCAAATTCCATATTCATATCGTGGAAATTTCTCATAAAAGTGAAATATTATCCGGACTTTCGTTTGTAGTAAGCGGGATATTTGAAAAATACTCAAGGGAAGATTTAAAAAAGACCATCGAAGAGCATGGAGGAAAAAACGTGAGCGCTTTGTCCTCCAAGACCAGCTATCTCCTTGCCGGATCCAATATGGGACCTGAAAAACGTAAGAAAGCAGAAAGAGAAAGGATCCCAATCATATCGGAAGAAGATTTTCTAAAAATGCTGAATGAAGGGAAACAGACATAATCGAAGTTTTCAATCTGATATGTTTGACTTATTCCATAAGGATAAAAGAGGGACCGGTTGCCCTTTAACAGGAACAACCGGTCCAGAAAAAAAATCCGTTTATTCTGATTTTTTGATTGAACCTGCTCCCGAAACGCTTTGATCTACTTCGGTAGGCGATCCTTTATATCTTATGGTACCAGCTCCTGAAATATCAGCCTTTATTTTCTTTGATACATTAATTTTTGCATCTCCTGCCCCACTGATCTCTACATCATAATTTTCTACAAAGAGATCATAGGCAAAAATATCCGATGCACCGCTCAAATCCAATCTGACATTCACAGCGGTTCCTGAGAATTTAAATTTACTGGCACCGCTGCAATCCAGGTTCAGGCGTTGAACCGATATATCCATTTTTGAATCGGACGACCCGCTGGCATCAATCTTGAGTTCCGGGACCGTGATTTTTCCTGTTGTTTCAAGATCGACTGCGCCGCTCACGTCAATATCTTTAAGATCTTTGATGGTGAGGTAAGCTTTCATGACAGTAAAATGATGGATGGGATGTTTGCTGTATATCCGTAATGTTCCATTAATGACTTCCGTAGTGATAAGGGGAAGGATATTATCATCGGCTTCGATGATCACCTCTTCGATGGCTCCTTGTTTAAGATATACATCAAATGCCCCTGAAATATCAATGCCACTGAAAGATTGGACGGAACGGGTTTCCTTGACCACTTTACCATCGCCATTGGCTCCTCCGATATAATGACAGCTGGCGAAAAGGCTCGACATTCCAAGGGATAAACAGATGATTAAAACGACTGAGAAAAATTTTGTTTTCATGGACTTTGTTTTTGATGATTGGACAATTAAACTATTATTTGGTTACAGAATATTCATGAATAAATTACCGGAATGAGTTATCCCGAAATCATTTCAGGTTGACATCACCAAACTCACTACGCACGGTCACCTTCCCCACCGGATTATCTGCCCCTCCTATCACCCCTTTAAAACTGCTCTTGGTCGGGGTGGTTGAACGGTAGGAGAATTTTGCCTTTTCGGAAGGGTATTCCAGTTCGCAAAATTTTAGATCAGCATCAAGGCTGTATTTTGCCTGATCGCCTAATCCGATACTAACGTCGCCATATTTATTCTGGATGTTTACCAAAGTGAAATCCTGCGGCATTTCATGGACTTCGCAACTTCCATATTGGATGTCGAGGTCCAGGCTTTTTTCGATCCGTTGAATGTCAAGATCTGAGAACTTCGATTTACTTTCTACAGCTGATGAATTTTCCATATTCAGTTTTCCACCTTCAAAACTGACATTAAGGGCAATGATCTTATTGGCATTCAGATCCGAAAATTTAGAGTCAAGGCGCAGGCTACCTGCATAATCCAGGGTCATTTCCGAATATTTCAGCAATACCACAGCTCCTTTGATCCAGTTAACATTGGCTTTGCTGAATTTGATATCCAGCAGGTTATCGGAGTTGATGAGCTTATTTGCTTCCAGGTTCCCATAGCCCAGGTTAATTTTTGCTTTACCCTGTACCTCATTGATATAAATATCCCCGAATTTATTGGTCAGGTCCAGGTTGATGGTTGATGGCATACTAAGGTTGTAATCAATCGAAAACTGGCAGTTGTTGCGCGAGTTTCCTTCCTGTATCGAAGTTATTGCAGTAATCTGGGAAGGGGAATCGGTAAAATCAACCGAAATCCGCTGGAAGATCCGGTCGGCTTCTGATTGATTACTAGCCGACACGTTGATGGTTACTTCAAACGAGACGGAATTTTTCTCCCAGTTTGTACACTGGACCTTCCCAAACTTGTTACTGATCGTAAGCTGTCCATCAGGATTGATAACAAACTCTTTTTTAATGACCTTGGTGTAATCGTCATGAGCTTTTACCCCTTTGATGCCAAGGAGAAAAATGAACATGACAGTAAACAGCGATATTTTTATAAAAGTTTTCATGGTGCGGCTTTTAATATTTCTTTACTTGTGATAAATGGTCAATGATATCGTTTATAATGCCTTCTTTCATTTGCTGGTTCTGTATCAAGGCAGCAAGGATCCTTTCATTGTTGGGATTTTCAGCAAGGGATTTCTTT
>Ga0172381_10000327_pt1 | contig 58104 bp, 72 predicted proteins | sample Leawel6488metaG_FD_119754 | JGI IMG/M metagenome (GOLD analysis project Ga0172381, IMG submission 119754) | Leachate microbial communities from a municipal landfill in Southern Ontario, Canada - Leachate well 64-88 metaG | ecosystem: Engineered > Solid waste > Landfill > Unclassified | place... | reverse complement strand
CGGCGGCCATTAAACGTAGGATATCAAACATGGAACCTAATATGGTTAAAAATGATTATGTACTAAGCTTGCAAGAAAAAGAGAATGGAAGATATACAAATGTATATCACATTGGTTCAGATATTCCTCCGGTGAAGATCGGAGAAAACTATGATGGAGATGAGTTTTATATCATTGTACAAGGAGACAAGCCATATTTGATCTCTCATATAGTGCATCATGGATATGATGCACTACGGGTGAAATCATTTCAACTCCCTATTGCAAATGAGGATTTGAAGATAGATACAGAAGGTGATATCGATGATTAATCTATATTATATAGCAGAGAAGGTTATTGTGCTAGCAATAGTCTTTGGAGGTGTTGGGCTGTTAGGCTTGATGTTCCTAACAGCCTCAAAAATTTTCATGGATGTCCCTAAATGGATATCCATGATGGCTGCTGGCATGTTACTAGGTGGTATTTCAGCGTTATTGCTTAGTGGATTATTCTTTCATGAGTGACTATTAGCGGCGGCCATGCAACGCAGGAGATCAAACATGAATGAAGATTTCGGCAGACCAATTGTATTCCAGGTATACGAATTGAATAAACAGTTGCCAGAAGAAATTAAAGGCACATTTGTTCAGCATTTGGACTTAATACTTGTTGTAGTGCAAGATCAAGATGGAGAAAGATATATAGCACCTAGAAAAAGAGTTAGATTCACAGACATTGATTCTTAAATCAAAGGAAAAGTAAAATGGCTAACATTGCAACAGCGTTATATGGGAGGTTTCGAGCACAACGGGCATTGACGTATTATGATTACCGTATCATGCATCATGGATTCCTGTACAGAGGATTAAGAACACCAGTGTATTACACTAACGTGTATTGGCAATAATAAATGCAAACATTGGTAACAACTTGGAAACATACTCCCAATATAAAATGATTCTTAAATCAACTTCTAAGAGGAGAGAGACTATGCGTGTATTCAAGTCTAGAATATGAAAAGAGACAAGAGAAGGAAGAGTTACGGCAACCTTGAAAAAATGCGGTCGTCGTCGATGGATATTGACCTATTTTCAGGAAGTAAATAAGAAATATTTCTTGATGTCCGCTAGAACCACTACTGAGAAGAAAGGGATGGAAGAGGCGAGAAAACGAGATATTGAATTAACGGTTTGACGCTCTACGTTCCGGCGACTGCCAGCGCCGGGCGGTGGATCGCCAAACCACGAAAAAGGGGAAATATTATGCTACGAGTTAGATTTAAGGTAAATGGAGAAGATTATAGACCCATAACATGGCCTATAAAACATCCCTATTGGTGTACTGGGTACGATTCCGATGGTATGGCTATTTTAGTTGCCTATGTAGATAACAAGGAAGATGTTTTTTCTTTATGGCCTGATGCATGCGAATTGGATGTTATGGAACATTCAGAACATTGCAAATTTTCAGAGAGATTTCCGAAACCTGATTGGTTTGAAGAGGGATCTTGACAACAATTTTTATTTGGTGTTAAATTAAAAGCAGATGATGTACACATATACATATTAATAAATCAAGGAGAAACACAGTTATGAAACAGATGTCGATGGTGATTGATGGCCAGTGGGGTTCCACAGGAAAAGGGCTGTTGGCAGGGTACCTTGCGGCAACGCAAAATCCGACAGCGGTAGTATGCAATTTTGGACCGAATGCAGGGCATACAGTAAGATTCAGATGCGGAAAAGCGGTGATGACTCAACAATTGCCGACAGGGATCTTGTCTTCCGCTTCCGAAATTTTCATCGGGCCGGGGGCCATTATGGATCTTGGTTTGTTGATGGACGAACTTCGTAAGTTCAATTTGTTCATGGCAAAGAAAACTTTGTATCTTCATGAACGGATGGCCGTGGTTTCTTTTGCAGACAAAGAAACCGAGCGCATGACAGTAAACTCCATCTCTTCCACCTGCAAAGGAACCGGAGCGGCAGCATGCCGAAAGATCATGCGCCAAAAAGGCTCCACAATGCAATATTTCAAAAAAGATATTGAAGTCATCGCAAGGCAAACCGCCACCACAATCAAAATTCTCACTAATGAGCAATACTTGGCTGCGCTTTCAGAACATGAATTGATCCAAATCGAATCGGCTCAAGGGATCGGACTTTCCTTGAATGCTGGTACCTCGTTTCCCTACTGCACTTCGCGAGATGTCACACCAGGGCAAATCCTGTGTGATTGCGGAATTCCAATTCATTGGTTGAAGGGAAATTTCGTAAGAGTTTATTGCTCCATGCGAACATTCCCGATTCGGGTTGGAAACGTCCTGGACGATCGAGGGGAAATGATAGGGTTTTCAGGACCAATTTACCCAGATCAAGCAGAAATTTCCTTTGAGGATCTGGATGTCATCCCTGAAAAAACCACAGTAACACAAAAAATTCGCCGAATCTTCACCTTTTCCATGAAACAACTTGAAACGGCAAAAGCCATTCTCGGAAATGTCAGCATTTTTCTGAATTTCGTCAATTACCTGTCGGATGGTTTTGATGGTGAAAATCTCAAACATCTCGTGAAAAGAATTGAAGATACTGGCGCAAAGGTGATACTCGCTTCTGATGGTCCATGTATTTCCGATGTCAGGGAACGTGCAAATCATGCTGAATTTCTTTTCATGCGCAATTTGCCAGTTACAAATTCTTTGAGTTACATTGTCCACATTCAGGAAAGTTTGAATTTGTTGGGTGCCAAATGGTTACCTTCTGTTGATTCCTTCATGGTGCAAGACAGCGATTTTCTTTTGAAGGCATTTAATTGCATCAATGCCTTAAAAGAGGAGGAATTGTTTCCTCAGGATTCTATGTTCAGCGAATATTTTCAAGAGAGAGAGAGGAATTTAAGCCAATGATGGAGATCCTATCAGGCAAGGTGGAATCGCGCAAGGGGGACCGAACAATTGCTTACATTGCATTGAATGATTTTTTGGAAATTTTTTCCCGTAATTTTGGCAGAGGGAAAAATTCGATATATTCAATCAACCAAATCGAAGCCTTTGATTACAAACGTTTGGCTTTCCTCGAAAATCCGATTCCTATGAACAAAAAAATCATCAAAATCGTGAATTCGGGGACTGACAATATCCTCAGAATCGAATGCAATTCAAAAAGGCTTTGGTTTTTTGAAATCACATATGAGGGGTTAAGAAGTCCTGATGTTGTGGAATTAACCTCTTCCGATATCTCCACTATTCGTCCATCCTGCACTTTTACCATGGCTTTGATCAACATGGATGGATTAAGAAGCGTTTGGTTGAATCCACATCCTAAGGGATGGGATGATGTCTCAAAGGAAGAATCGAAAACAGAAATTTCGGAATCTTCCGACAATTGGCATCATGAAGCAGAAATCGAACTCCAATACGAATTTGCTGGTGAATTTGGGGCAGAAGAACCCTGCAATATCAAAAAACCTACAATTCTCTTCAAGCCCATCCCTGGTTACGCAAAGAAAGGCGTCCTTCCGGTAAAATCGAGAAAGGGCGATACCGGGTATGATTTATTCGTTTTGTTTGATCGAGCCATTCCACCGGGGAGAACCGTTGACATCCCTACAGGGTTCGAAGTAAAAATCCCTGATGGGTATTGGGGTTCCATCAAAGCGCGTTCCTCTACCCTTTTGCGCCGAGGTCTCATGGTCATGGAAGGGGTGATCGATCAAAACTACACCGGTAAACTCTCGGTACTGGTGTACAATCCTGGGAATGCCCCTATCATAGTGGAGCAGGGAGAACGGTTGGCTCAATTAATCTTGATTCCTTTGGTCGATTGTGATATTATGGAATCAAAGGAATTGCCCAAAACCAATAGAGGAAAAGCCGCTTTCGGCTCTTCTGGCAAATAGGCGCCAGTGATGAATCAATTTAAGCCCCTGATGTGCATAATTGCCATCAGGGGCTAATTTATTAGGAGATCCAAGATATGAAACTATTAATCTACACAAGACGATTTGGAATAGGGCTATACACATCGACAATGTACAGTCCATTCAGATGTAATTCTTTGAAGAAGATAACTGCAAGTTTTAAGTATGGTCATCGGAAAGATGGTAGAATATTTAGCGGTAGCAGCACTCGAAATTGTGGCTTTCACATGTTATTTGTTTTAGGATTCAAAATTTATTTCACATACACTACTAAAGGAAACGTGGATACATTATGATGGTAGAACTCGAATTAACCCGCAATGTCCAAATGTTACTTCATTTGAATCACATCAAACGTTGGGCCATCGTTCCTACGATCAAAGAACAAAGCGTAGCAGAACATTGTTTCAATGTAGCCATACTTTCCCTGGGTTGGCTTGTCAAATGCCCAAAAGCAGGAAAAATTTTTGTAGATCCTGCGTGTAGAAGTAGAATTCTTTATCATTGCTTGACTCACGATAAGGATGAAGCCTTCACGGGAGACATTCCGACACCAGCAAAAAGCGAACACGATAGATATTTTTCCTCTGAAGAAAAATTCATGAGTGTATTTGATGCCTTAGAAGCGGCTAGATACATTCAACTTTATTCACTACTTCCAGATACTAAAGTGCCTTCGATTGGGATGACTCCTTTACAAGTATCGAAGGAATTGTATCTCAAGGCTTTGAAACGTCTCAAATCTCTCTATAGGGAAACAAAACTCATTTATGGAGAGATGGAGGCAAGGGAATTAGAAGAAATTTTCGAAGAATATTATGACGAGGTCTGCAATGTATGATGTCAAAAGATTTTCATCGATTTTCAAAGGATTGACAGAAGCGTATGGGATATGGCATACAGATCCATTAAAGAGAAAAACCGTTAGAAAACCGGCAACGGACCAAATGTTCGAAGATCATTTGGTAGGAAAGATTCATTTGGGGATTTGTCCTATATCTTCTGAAAATGCCTGTGTCTTTGGGGCAATCGATATTGATATTGAAGTCGATACGGAAAAAATAGCCAGGGAAATATCGGCATACGATTTACCCCTGATAGCATGTAGAAGCAAGTCGGGGGGTGCACATTTGTACACGTTCAAAGAAAAACCCGTATCGGCAAAGGTCATGAGAGCGAATTTGAAGCATTATGCCGAAATTCTCGGATGTTCCAAGTCAGAGATCTTCCCCAAACAGGACGTTTTAGTAGAAGGATCGTTGGGAAACTGGATAAATCTTCCCTATCAGAATGCGGCAAAAACCAATCGGTATGCATACTTTAATGGAAGTATGCAGGATCTCGAAGGGTTTATGGACGCCGTAGAAACCATTAAGAAGCATCGTCAGAAAGACAAAGCCGTTCTCCATAGACTTCCGCCATGTTTGGCACATTTACTGATCGATGGATGCCCATCGGGGGGAAGAAATCAAAGCCTCTATCAATTTGGAGTTTTCTACAAGAAAAGCCAGCCTGATGCATGGGAAGATCGAATCCAAGAAATAAACTTCAAGGTGATGAATCCGCCATTACCCCAAATAGAAGTAAAGAATATTGTATCGTCTTTAAGTAAAAAGGATTACGGCTACAAATGTGAAGAAGTGCCCATGTGCGATATTTGTCAAAAGGACATTTGTGCATCGGTTCCTTTTGGAGTAGCGGGTGTCGCTTCCGAGGATATGAAAATTGGTTCCATCAGAAAGATCGTAGGAGACAAGATCAAATGGGAGATGGAAGTAAACAAACAAATTATTGAATTGGAATCAGGGGAATTGATGGATTTCAGATACTGCAGGGTGAAACTCATGGAATGTACTGATCGCATACTTCCCATGATGAAACAAGAAATTTGGGAAGAATTTGTAAATGAAAAATTGAAGGAAGTCATAATAAGAGAACTTCCTGAATCAGCCAGGGAGAGCGGTGGAGTTTACGGTGAAGTTTGCCAGTGGGCACGACATTCTGTCAACAGCGAAAATTTGATAGATTTAATGCGCGATATGCCAATTGTCGGAATGGTGGAAAATGCGAAGTCTCTAATATTCAAACCTAGAGACATGATCAGATATTTCAAACAAATGAAATATAGCATGGATGAAAAAATGGCCTGGAATTCGTTGTCTAAATATGGAATTAAATGCAGTACTATTGCTATAAAGACAAGAAAAATAACCATTTGGTCTCTTCCCTGGAATGAAAATGAAATGGGAATGGTGGAAATGCCTTCGTTTACAGAAACAAACGACGATCATGTCAAATTGTAAATAATAGTATTGACGTAAACCCCGCGGCATGCTTTAATATATACATATGAACAATCGGACAAGGAGAGAAAGGCGATGGTCATAAGTGGTTGTCAAATTGCAATTTGTCGAAAATGTAAACAAGATCCTGAATATATAATGCGACGATGTCCAGGATCTTATGAAGTTGTTTTGAAGTGCTGCAATCATCGTTTAGTTAGTCAAAACTTGCATTTGCAAGACGCAATAAAAACTCTAGCCGAGGCTTGGAATAGGCAAAATTCATGATTAGGATTTGTGGACCAAAAATCATAATTCCAGTTGAAGAATGGAAGAAAACATTGACTCCTGCCCCTGTTAAGGTCCAATACGACAGGGAATTGCAAGAATTTTGGATGTATGCAACGGAAAAGGCCATCGAATATGTAAACACGAATTATTCCCTGGATTTGGCCGATGATTGCTTGGTGCTGTGGAATAGAAAAATCCGAATGGCAAAGGAATTGTATGGTTTCCAAGAATTCGCTATTCGAAGATCTTCTATTTCGTCTGGGTATGGTTATATTTTTCGTCCAGGGTTGGGAAAAACCATCACTACAATAGCCGATGTAATCACCTTGGAGAATGAAAAACAACTTAAAGACGGCAGAATATTGGTATTGTGTCCTTTGAGCGTAAAAGTTACCTGGGAAAAGCACTTGAAGAAATATGGCAAGAAATCGTGGTCATGGTCTGTAATAACGAAACAAGAGCGTAAAAATTCAAGTCTTCGATGGATAGTCTGCACTTATGAATACATGGTATCGCATCGGGATGAATTGTGGGAATTTTTGCAGGGTGGACCATCCATGATGGTTTGCGATGAATCGACTCACATAAAGAATCAAAAAGCAATTCGAACCCAGACAGCACTGCAACTTTCCACAGCAGCCGATTATCGACGCATTCTCACTGGCACATTTTATGCCAACGATTTCCGAGATGCCTGGAGTCAACTTTATTTCCTCGATCCTGAAGTTGTCTACGGTTACAATTTTCCACAATTCAAAAATTATTTCGGGATTTGGACCGGATATAAGAATTCAGAACTTATAGGAATTAAACATAAAGATGAACTTCAAATGATGGTGGAATCGGTGTGCAGCATCGTGAAAGAAGCGGAAGGATTACCACCGAGAATTTATGAAATAGTAAGATTCCCATTGTCGCCAGAAGCCCGCGAGGTGTACAATAAGGCGAAAAACGAACTCATAATTAAAATCGATGAAAAGACAAATTACACGGCTGCCGATTTGGCCGTAATGGGTTCAAAACTTCGCCAAATTTCTGGTGGTGCCGTTTATATCGGTGACAAGGAAGAGGGAAAACAATGGCAAGCGATAGGGGAAGATAAATTAAATGTCCTGGATTCAACTCTGGATGAATGTTTAAGTTATCAAATAGTGATATGGTGCGAATTTTCACACGAGATTCAAAGAATTCGATCGATGTTGATTAAGAAAGGAGTTACCAATGGAGTCATAGAAGGAAGTACAAATGAACACGGACGTTTAGATATTTTATCGAAATTCGATGAGGGTAAAACCTCGGTGCTCGTTATTCAGAACACTGTAGGGGCTATGGGGATAAATTTGCAAGCGGCAAATATCTCCATTATATTTAGTAATCCTAGATATGCCCTTATTCGAGAACAAATGGATTACAGGCTGTGGCGAATAGGTCAAACAAAATCGGTGACTATCATTGATCTTATTGCACAGGGGACACTCGATTCTTATATTCGGTATCAAGTGTTGAACAAAGTAAAGGATAATAGCGAATTATTAGACAAACGAAAAATCACAGCCATTCTAGAAAAGGATATTGAAGATGACTGAAGTACTAAAGTTTGATGAAAAAACCCACCGGTATACTCTTTCCGGAAAACCTCTTGCAGGAGTTACCACTGTTATTTCAAACATCCCAGAGGAACTTGCTTTATCCTCTGCGTTTATGCGGAAGGCTGCACTTGGAACCGAGGTTCACACAATTTGTGAACGAATCAACCAGGGGATGAGGGTATCCTTTAAAGATGTGGATCCTGAAATCAAGTCATATGTCGATGGATGGAAAAAATTTCTTGCCGATTTCGAGGTAAAGCCGTTACTTTGTGAATGTTGCGTCTACCATGACTTATACGGTTATGCAGGGACTCTTGATTTGTTCGCTTTTGTTGGGGGACATCCTGTCATTCTTGATATTAAAACTGTATCATGCATGAGTAGAACGCCAGCATTGCAAACGGCTGCATACAATGAAGCCTTACATCATTTGTGGAAGAAAAAGAAAATAGACACCATCAAACCGACAGGGGATAGGATGGTAGTGCAATTGCTTCCTGATGGTGGCTACAAATTGTACTATTATTCACGGTTTACCCAGAGTTTTCATTTCGAGGTGTTCAAGTCTAAATTATTGTGTCTAAATTGGGATAATGGGCTGTATGTAAACGGTGTGGAAGAATTGCCCAGAAAATACAAAAGAAAGAGTGAGTGAAAAAACCAATGGCAAAGAAATCTCCAGAATTACGAAAAAACACATCCCCAAACGAGCCGGTAGCCATCCTCGATTTCCCTCCTGAAGTAAAGGAAAATCCGGGTTTATCTTCTCTCAACAATGAAATTGTGATGTATTCGTCTCTCGATTTGACAATGAAAGAGAACATGAATACGTTGGTTGAATTTCTTCATCGTCTCAAAGCGTTAAAGACTGAAATTGAAGATGCCTTCGGACCACAGGCTAAAGCAGCCTATGCAGCATGGCAGAAGGCCAATGAAATGAAGAAAAAATATCTCGCTCCTATCGAATCCGCTGAAAAGAGCGCGAAACAAATTTTGGTCAATTTCGAAACCGAACAGAAACGGATCCGAGCGGAAGAAATAAAAAAAGAATGCATCCGGCAAGAGGAAGAGCGTGCAAAACAGGCAGCCGCCCTTGAAAAGAAAGCGGCTGTGGCGGCTGCTAAAGGAAACCAGGACAAGGCAGATGCGCTACTCGACAAAGCCGACACTATTCGCGATACTTGTCCTGTCTTACCTCAGGAAATGATGGAAGATCCTACTAAAGGGAAAGACGGGGTCGTTACCAAAACCCTGTTAACCGTGGAAGTTAAAGACGTTCAAGCCTTCCTTTCCTGGTTAGTCAAAAACAAAAAGAAAATCGATGTCGAATCCTTCATTACGGTGAATCTTTCAAACATCAAAAAATATGTCCAAGCGGGTGGATCTGTCCCTGATGGCATAGTGCGCGGTGAAAAACTGTCGATGGAAGTCCGAAAATAAGCAAGGAAAGTATCGTTCGCCCTTCCCCTCGCAAGGGAGGGGCGAAATCTTTGCAAGAATATTGTCATGACACGAAATGAATGTGAAAAAATGCAAAGAGTGTGGACAAAGCGTTCCTGTAGAGTTTACTGTTTATTCGTTTGAAGAGTAGAAAAAGGGGCAATTGATGTTTGTTTTAATTGCCTCAAAGATCACATTACGACTCATGAATTCACTGGTGTTTCACCGATCAGACACAAGGAGTAATAATTACCATGGCACTTATTACCATAGCGATAAAAAGCACAAAAATCATATCAACAAAGTCTATGACACTTGAAGCAGATGGCGTAGACAAAAAACTTGATGATGAAGTAGATGAAATCATTGAAAGGCGTTTTCCGAAAAGGCAAAACAATATGCAAGATAGACATGTGACCCCATCTTTCGAAATCAGAAAAACAAAACAATTGTCATTCCATAGAAAACTTGAAAATATGGTATTGTTCCAAACCGGATATAGTCAAGCCTATATCAGCGAAAAATCCGGAATTCCACAATGCCAATTATCACGGTATTTTTCCGGAAAAGCAAAACCAACGATAGATAATCTAATGAAAATTTTAAGGGTTGTCATACTCAAATTTGATAACCCAGATGTGTACAAAAATGCACTTTACAATCTTCTGAATCCCTTTCAGACAGAATCGAAGGAGAAATAATATAAGTAACATAGACTATTGAAAAGAGTGCTTACGTGTCCCATTTGTGGACGTGAAACCAGGGGATGGACCGAAAAAGAAGTCTATAAAACGTGGAACGATCCGAAAAGATTTTCTGGTGGCAGAAATCAAAACGATCTCTTTCTGTAAAGGAATTTATAATGAGATTCAAATGCCCCTTTGTGAGAAAGACTTTGGCCATGACAAGGAAGGCATGCTAAAACATGCTGAAACGTGCTGTAATGGAGCAGGGATAGACATTTATAAATTAGTAACCAATTTGACGAAAGAAAATACACGTAAAACAAGGAGCAAGAAAAACAATGACATCTCTAAATGATCAATCGGCTTTTGAAATGCTTAAGACATTTCTCGCTGCTGTGAAATACAGTGATAGTGAATCGGAATTTCTCGACATGATCGACAGAGTCGAAAAATTTGTAGAAATTTATGCCCCTGATGAGGATAATCAGCCGGATTCCTTCGCAAGCCAATTGCTTTCAATTTGCATCGAAGATTGTTTGTCCCTGGTGAAGAAAAAGAGCCACGATTATGGTGGCGGAAATGCTAACGATATCAAACAGCGAATTGAAAATTTACTAGATTTCGGATGGCCAGGGGTCGTAATTCGCTTAGGCGACAAATATCACCGGCTGCGAACATTCCTCAAACAGGGAGAATTCAAGGTCAAAGATGAAACCGTGGACGATACTTTACGCGATATGGTGAATTACGGTTTGATCTGTCTTTTCATGCGAAAATTTCACCTGGGGGATAACCGCCCATTTGTGAATGTTCCTGACGAATCCGATGTCATCTCTGAAGTTTGACCATGGGACAAGATCAAAACCGAATCTTGACTTAAATATCACACAACACTTTAATATAAAGAGAAGGTGAGCACATTAAATATTTTATCTGGGAGTAATACAATTATCATGGCTGGAAAAAAGAAAATTGCAAAAATTTCAAATCACGAACATTCAATCGCTCAAATGGCTGAATGCATTCGAAATTCGAAGTACTTCAAGATCTATCTCGAATTTACAAATGGTGGACAAAAGGCAACATCGGTAAAACCAGTTAATATTTGGTCCACCAGCAATGTATCGAGAGAACGAGGTTGTTCTCTTTTGAAGAAACTCGTTGAACGTGGACTCGCAAAGAAACCTGTTGACAAGCCAGGGTATTATGATTTGATGCCCCTGGAAGAAACCCAATACTTCGTGCAACAATGAAACCATTTAACGAATATTATCCTTTAATCACCCATCCGGAAATATGGATAAAACCGGATCCGAAGTGCAAGAAATGTCATGGCACAGGGGCAATTTTAAAGGGTGAAAAGAGAAAACGGTGGAAACGAAAGGATGAATGACCATGTTCGAAAAAGATAATGCAGGATTCATGATTTTCACATGGATAGTTGCCATCGCCATCGCCATCGTGATGATTTTTATCACCGGGTGTTCCTCTTCTCGATTTGTACACATGGAAGCCGAAACGTTTACGGGTGTACTCTCCGGTGGACCGGTATCAGGAAACATTTCAGCAAAGAACTTCCGGCTCGATATCGCTCCTGTCGTAGTGTACAGCGCATCGGACAAAATAAACAATATCCCAGAGGCTTTTTTCTCAAGTGGGGTTGAAGTTTATGGCGAGGGGCTACAATGAGCGAAGAACTTTCAACCTACAGAAAAATTGATGGTACTATAGTAGTCCTGGATAGTATGGGTTTTGATACATTGAAAAATTTGTTAAAATCTGAGTTCAGGGTCATCAAGGAAAACTACGAAATTTCGCATGGTGTAAGAAATGTGGACGATTCGGAAGTAAGCGTGCCTGAATCGTACGCGAGATTACGCGAAGAATGTTCGAAACGAGAGACGCTTTTCACCTCGTGATTCTCCATTGACTATGTGGAAGCGAGCGCATCTACCCTCCCGCTCGCTTCCAATTTTTACTAAGAAAGAAGGTGATACCCTGATGTTAAATGAATTGAAGTCGAGTCCTGCAACCAATGAACAAAAATCAGAAAGCGTATCGGTATTTCAAGGGGCGGCTATCCTACTTGGAATGTTGGGTACTGTGGACGATTCCCGTTTTTTCTGGTGCCTGGGAGCGGCTGTCATCCTGCTTCTTGCCGGTATGGCACAGCGCACTTTCATGAAAGTTACCACTATAAATGCGGGTTCTTTTATTACTCCTTCAGTAACTCCAGAAGTTACCAAAGAGTAGTCATTTGAATTACGACATTGATGAAAACCGCTAGGGACGGGGTTCTCGTTAGTAACTCACAACGTTACACCCTGTAACTGGTAAAGTTACCGCATCTATCAAAAATCTTTTGAAATATCCTCGAAACCCCTTATCAACCCCTGATAAGGGGTATTCTGTGTAAAAGGTCTTTACATTTGAATACTTCGAAAACCACTGCAGATGCCTGTAAAGTTGGCACGGCACTTGCTAATTTTAATGACGTCGGAATTCACCAATTAGAGCCAAGATAATAGAGGAGATAAGCCAATGTATCAGACCATCGAAACCAAAGAGGCTTTAAATAAATTCAACCAGAAATCCAACAATCTGTTGTATGTAACCTTCACTAAAAAGCAGGATTGGCATTTCACGATGGCTCTTGTCGAGAAACTTGAAAGAAAAGAAAATTTCAATCTGTATTTCGCTCCCACACTGGACAAAAATTTACATGTGAAACTGATGGTTACCTCGCTAAAAGTGAATGATATTCGTGAGATTCCCGAAAATGAAATGGTTGGATACTTAGAAACAACAAAAGCCTTTTTCGCCGAAGCAAAAATCGCTACAAAATTTCAGATCCTATAATTACCAATCAGATCCAAGATAACCAAGGAGATAAGCCAATGAACGACAATTTCAACACCACCATCACAGCCGATGAAGAAGAAACCCTTTTCCAACTCCTTCTCAAATTTCAGGTCGCCATGGAAAAACAGGATGAAAACGATTACAGTGAAGTTTCGGAAAGCCAAATCAACATCCTGGACAAAATGAATGAAATTTCGGAAGAATACGGCAAATTAGTCTAGGATAATCAAGGAGAAAGCCGATGAACGACAACCAAATTATTACAAGTTTAGACCTCCAGAAATTTTGGATCGAACTCGAACGAGCGGAAGATGTTACCGTAAAAGAATTAGCAATGAGCATTTTCAGCGCATTCACGAATTACGAAAACAAACTCAAATCCCTTAATTATATCGCCAATGCCATCAAAGAAAAAGCAATCCGGGTGAAAAACGAAACGAATAATGGACTTATGAATACTACGGCTGGCGCATACATTAACCGGCTGGGCGAACTGCAGAGTAACGCACTGTCATTTGACATACTTTGTTCGGAATTGCATCAGGCAAAAAACGAATACAATAATCTCGTTAACCTCTTCGCAAAAGTTACCAGCATTGAAAACGTTCTTGATTACAAGATCCAATAACAAAACAAATAGCCCCTGGTCCTGGCATGGACCAGGGGCTACAAGGAGATAATCATGGCAAACATCGCAACTTCACTTTATGGAACGTATCGAGTGGAACATTCCTTCGTTTACCACAATTGGCGCAAAGCGCATCACGGGTTTTACTATCGAGGCTGGTCAACTCCAATCTATTATCATAACACGAGGTGGCAATAATGGATCGTTACTTTTACAAAATCTACATGACGAATTTTTACTATTATCTTCCGGAAGAATTCACCGATTTGGACAGGGCAAAAGCCGTTGGGGAAAGTAAAAAATTGGAATTTCGCATCGACAAATTTCATGTCAAGGAAGAATTTGTCGAAATCATGGGATTTTCGACGACATTCAGCGGTTGGCACGATATGAACGAAGGAATAGGAGAATAATCCAATGAAAGCCACCTATTACAAAGTATTCAACAATAACCTGACAGTGGACCAGGGGCAATGCTTCGGTACCCTGGAAGAGGCTAAAGAACACGGCAAGACGATGGCAGTGAATTACCGAATCGACGAATACACGCAGCATGTGGGGGAAATTACCGTTAAACCTATAGGGGCCTTTTATCAATTCATCGGCTGGATGCCCTTTCCGGAAAGTGGACGGCTCTACTTTCAAATAGTCAACCAAGTAAACAGGATGTTAACTCATGCTGTTAAACATGGTCGAATTTCGGAAGGCATTTTCACCGTTACCAATATCAAATACATCCATGATATGATTCATAACGGAATTATAACCGGCAAAAGTCCTGTCGAAATCGTACTCGATATCACGAACGAAGAAATCGAACTCCACGACAAAACGCAGAAATCCCTGGAGTACAGCAAATTTGAAGAGCGCGTTACTCCCATCCTCGAAATGTTCAACGATATTGATGATCTCTTGGAAGAATGCGATAATTTCATCATTCCCGAATCTGTTAACATAGAAACCAGAATCAAAGCCTTGGAACTTCGAAATAAACTTCTCTTCATGCAAACAGGAGTTGAAATTCCAGGCAGTATAAATAAATTTGATGTCCTGCAGTATGTTGAGTTGTATTGTGCGCCAGACAAGGTTCAAAAATTGAATCAATACCATAGCGAGGAGAAATGTCATGCCTAGATACAATTGTGACAATGGTGATTTCGGAAGCGAAGATTTCTTTGAATGGATCGAATGCCAGGATGAAGCCTTCGCGCTTGCTTTGGGTGATGCGAAACTTATCGACGAATTTGACAGATTCAGCGATCCTTGCGAGATTCGAAGCGAGATCCTCTGCGCTATGCTGTCGGTGTGCGATGTCTTGTTTGATAAGGGTGTCCCCATTCCAAAAGAGTGAGGACATAGACGGGGTCTCACATCGAATACTGACGATTTCTGGTACGGCGAAATGATCGAGGGTCGAACGAAGGAAGAAATTTTGGAATTCGGTAACGAACTCAATTCCCGATTCAATAACCTACTCGCAAAGGAGTTATCCCAATGAGAGTGGTATTTCCGAGTTACATAAAGACGAGAGATCGAATTTTCGTAAATAGCATCCATTACACAAATACCCCTGCACTATTAAGCGGGAAACTTTACCGGTTCGAAACTTGCATCGCGATTTCGCTGTTGGACTATGACATCATTGCCACCATCAATGTTTACGAAAAATTTCAAAAAGTGGGGATGCCATCTTCCCTGCTTTCCATCACCGGCAAATTAAAGGTTTATGGTCTCATGCTTTGGCTGGAATGGTCTACCGAGGGGTTGGATTTTCAAGAAGGAAATTTCGCGATCATGCCGGAAAATTGTGATGATCCTTCGGACCAGGATGACTACGTTATAAACTTGAATCAGATCCTCAGGGATGTCATCAATAAAAGTGGTGTCAGAAAGGAGATGGGGCTATGATTTTAACAGGAGTGAATTTCAATGGTGAAAATTTGGAAAGAGCCAATTTTGAGGGGGCTACGCTTTCCGATGTGTCATTCAGAGGAGCGAATTTGAACGATGCCACATTTAAAAAAGCCACCCTCGACAGATGCGATTTCACGGAAGCAAAATTATTCAGCGCATCGTTTGAAGGGGCTGCTTTGTCCCAGACAACTTTAATAAACGTCGATGCGAGAAATGCCGATTTTACAAAAGCAAGCGTAAACAAATGCTTCATGAATGATGGCTGCTTTAACTCTTCAAAATTCGATAATGTCACCACCAGAAACATGCTTATTAAAGATGCATCCTTTGTGGAAGCAAATTTCTACAAATCCAGAAATTTCAATGTTCATTATCTGAATTGCGATCTCGGTATGGTGGGGTGTGTGAAGTCCGAATGGGGCGCATGTAGGTTTGAAAATTCGGATCTTACTACCAGCGATTTTGAACACACGGAATTTAATTTCTGTGCATTTGATAATGTGGATTTTGAAGAATCGAGATTTTATTATACGGAATTTGATGGTTGTAGATTTATGAATGGTACTCGATATGGTGATAGCATCCCCATAACGCAGACGCCAGTTCAAATTTCGGGAATTTCGGAATATCACATTATAATATTCGATAGTCATCTGGTAGTGGGTTGCCAGACGCATTCTATCGATGACTGGAAGAAAATTGGTGCAATGGAAATTTGCGACGATGATGAAGATATAAGTAATTTCAACTCGTATAAGGATTCCGTTCTTACGCTGTGCAATGTTCGAATTGCAAGACGAATTGGAGAACAAGCCGAGGACATCGAAGGGGCCATCCGCTCATGAACCTCGTAAACAGAAAATGCATTCACAGAGAACACGGAATCGGAAGAATCGTTGAACACGATCTCGCAGCGGCAACTGTAACAATTATTACAAGATTAGGCCGATTCACCGTATCGGCTTACGAGGTGGAACTTTATGGGGAAGCCAAGGACATCGAACACACGCAATTAAAGCCAAGGCCAAAATAGATAAAGGATGAAAAGACTTATGAAAGTAATAATTCGAGTATTGGACGATAGTGGGGAAATTTTCTCTCATGAAATTGATGAAGCAGAACTTCCTGAAATCATGACGGATCCGGAAATTAAAATCGCATCCATATCACCGGCAGGATTTTCAGGATTATTCAATCATGGTAAAAGATCTCTTCAAAAACAAAATCATTCGCAAATTTAAAGGGTCGATATTCATGCAAAGATCTGAAGATTCAATAACGTGCACATCAATGACAAACCCTAGATGGTGTTGCAAAGATCTTGATGATGGAACGAGTATAGTCACAGTGAGGACTATGGTTTACAGGGATCTTGACGATGAATGCATAGGCACGATAGACAGCCATCTGAAAATCGACAAGGAAAATTATCTCGTTGGATCAAGAATCCTCACATGCGCCAGGGTATCGGGGTTCAAGGCTAGAATTTTGGAAAATTGTGAGGAATTGTTAATAAAGGCATCGGCAGAAAGCGTAATGGAACACGACATTCTGCCAGGTATCATGGAAATTGCTACAGACGCTTTAAAAATATGGCGTAGCATTTCAGGATGTCTTAACATCCTGCAAAGTCATCAATAATCTAAAATACGAGGTGATAGGCTATTATGAAAACTGCAAATCCAGTAACGGGCTACATCCTTCAAATGATCGAATCGATGCTGGTGCATGAAACGGCTGAAATGGTGACAGCCTACGACATGTTTGGCGAAAAACAAGAGCAGGTGGGAGCCTTGATTGCATCGGCCAAACCGCTACTCGCCGAGGGGCAGAAATCGGAAGCCATCGAAGCAGTTGACAAGGCTTACCTTGTGAATCTCGCTACCCTGCAAGATACCCTGGACACGGCTTATTCCGAATTGTTGACTTTGGCCGTTCACATTGGCCAAAAGGGTGAAGTCTCCCAAAAGAGACGAGCGGAATTTGCCAGCGACATTCAAAGAATTGCCAATACTTTAATTAAGGCGGTATAAGACGATGGATCCCAAGAAACTCGAACTTCGAAACAAAGCAAAATTCGTATTCACCCATATTCCTACCAGTGGAACGTATGTTAATGGAACTCTATTTTGGGACAAGGAAAGTGGGGAATGGGTAGTGGTGAATGAGCAAGAAAGGGTATCCTTCCGGAAGGCATCGAAGAATAAGGAAGACAAAATCAAAGGCGGAAATTTCGACAGGGATTTTAGGATCCTGCAGACAGCAATAAATCATCCGCATCCGGAATTGGATGAGGATGGATTGCCGGATTTGAATGACGGTGTGGGGGAGATCGGGGCAAAAGAAGGGGTCAGGAAGGCATCGCCCGTTGGCGACGTTGAACGCGAGGGGGCCAAGGAAGGCAAAAGTACCCATATCCCTTCGGAAAACAAGGAAAAGGCTCCTATTGTTAATGCCACAAAACAAGGCAAACGGCAGCGCAGATTCGAAGCGATGCAAGACGAGGTTTTCTTGAAGTCGGAAAGTCTCAAGAATCTTCCAACTTCACCGGCTCACACAGCCACCTTGTTAATTTCGAAAAGTGTTGACAGCATGAAGGCTGAAGAAATCGAAAAAATTGAAATTCGACAACCTCACCGAAAGGGAATTCGGGAAGGATACATAGAAGTAAGATTTTTCGAATATCGGAACCGGGTGGATTGTCCGAAATGTGGGGCGGTAAGGTTCGTGAAGGATCAGGATGTTAAACAGGTGAAATTCTGCGCTGAATGCATCCAAGAAGAGAGGAAGATGCGAAGACGGAAGAAATAGCGGCAAGCGACAGGCTGCGAATTGAATACTTAGGGCAGGGTTGGAATTCGATCCTGCCCTAAACATTAAGTGTCACCCGCGATATTTGTCGAAATGGTTCCCCGCACACGAGGGAAACGCGCAACACGGAAAAGAGGCATTTTGCATACTTTGAAAATGACTTCTACAAATGTAAGATTGAACCTTCGAATACCCTAATCCGACACCTGTAGAAGTCATTTTCGAACCATTTTTAAAATATGCAGCATACTTCAGAAAAAGTACAATCCGACACTTGTAGAAGGCATATCAGAAATATGCAAAATCACTTTTACATCATGGGCGCGCGCGCTAGAATTCATTAATTCTTAATCTTCCGTAACACTTAATAAAAGAAACCCTCTGAATACTTCAAAAGCCTTCTGACTCTTCGGAAGGCATTACCAATTCTTCAGAATATTTCGAAAAGGTATTTCAAGAGACCCTCTGAATATTTCAAAAACCCTTCTGATCCTTTGGAAGGCATTACCAATTCTTCAGAATACTTCGAAAAGGCACTTCCTGTCCCCTTCCTTGAAATTGAAACCCCTGAATAATATGAAAGTGCCCCCTGTCTTCTGAAGAATTGAGGACGGGGTTCTCTTTGATAGGTTGACGTCAATTTCAAGCCGTGCTACAATAAACATCGGTTCAAAATCCTGAAAGGCGGTAAATATTTCGATGGTAAAGAACGAATATTTTGAGGCTTTGAAGCAAGAAGTAAAAGAGCAAGAGATGATTTTTAAAACCAAATACCATGGCCAGTATCATTCGGGGAAATTTCCTCTTCAGATTGGGGACTGGGAGATGAATCTATTAGGGTATCATCAAATTGGTAAGAACGAATACAATCGATGTGTAAAGATCCATATGGATACATTATTTCCTACAGGCAAAACGCATTTTCCTTTGGATGGTAATCGCCTTTACCGGTTTAATTATGTACTCCATTGCCATGAAGATCTTAAAAATGATGAATGTGAAAGGGCTGGAATTCTTGCAATGGCGGATAGAATTACTTGCGATGCATTGATAGATCTGGGTATCCTGAAGGATAAGAAGGTTCACGAAAAGGTGTATGCTATTAGATCATTCATAGGAAAACCGCCAACGGAAGGGAAGGTTAATTGGTGCGGATTTTTCATTACAGAATTCAAAGGAAGGATGGACAGCAGAAACGATATTTCAGTACAGACCAGGAATAATATTTTAAGGCTTATGGTCAAACCAACTATTAAAGATTGGAACGCTACTATAATTCCTGAAGTGTGGGATTTACTATAATATGCCAATAAAATACGATAAAATTTATTACTTCGATGTCCCTATTGCAGTGAGAACCGGCAAAACTGACAAGTCCAAATTGTGGCACTTGAATTTCAATAATTATAGGAGTTCACACCCGTTATTGCTTTCAAAAGTCAAGAATGTCTATAATACGATTGTAGCAGATTTGAATCTTCCTAAAATTCCATTCGATTCACCTTACGAGATATCCTTCCTGTTATTCCGCCAGAAATTTCCAAAAATTGATATTTCTAACATTTTGTCAATTGTTGATAAATTTACCTGTGATGCTTTAATTAAAGCAGGTATCATTGAGGGTGACGATAGTTATATAATTCCTAGGGTCAATTATATGGTTGGTGAATACTACAATCCGGAAGATAAGGACAAATCTCATTGCCGGGTAGTAATTATGAAATTCAATCCTACCATGTACATGAAGATCATCGATACAACTTCACACAACTATAATAAAAAGCGAACTAAAAGAGTATAGTTGTCAAAATTTGATTAACGTGCTTTAATGTAAGTAAGTTGATTGAATTTTGGAAAGGATATCGATGTATCATGAAGGGCAAAGTAAAGGTTACTAAACCCCATCCAGACGAACATGAGTTAAATGAGAAGGCAAAGGCTCGTGCTGCAGGGAAGTTGACTAACAAAGAACATAAATTGAACGAAGAGGCAAAGGCTCGTGCTAGGGCTAAGGGTCTTCCTGACAGAGTGGATACCGTTCGTCATCAAAAGGCTAGAAAAGCCAATGAAGGGCGTCCTACTACTACGGCTGGCAGAAAAGCAGCCATGGCAGAGAAATATAAGAATAAAAAACGTCCTGTCAGTTCTCTTCATTCAACAGTGCATAAGGGCGAGGTCCCCTTGACAGATGAAGATATCGCTAGTGCATTGAGAAAAACTGGTGGCCTTATTACAAAAACAGCAGAATTGTGCAATAGGGCAAGTGAAGTTATTCGCAAACGGCTTAGGACTGCCCCTTGGTTGACGGAAGTTGTTTACGAATGTCGCCAACAACTGATTGACGAAGCGGAAGCAGGATTGAAAGGTCTTGTCATTGCTGGTGACAGAGAGGCTATCAAATTTGCATTGCGCACTATCGGGAAGGATAGGGGTTATAAATATGCCGAAGATGAGATAAACTCTACCAGTGAATCTATTGAAGTAGTGATTGGGGTGTCGGATGACAGTCAAGATAAAGATTGACATCGACAAAATGTCAGATTTTCAGAAGAAGGTATTTCTTGACAATCATCGTTTTAGGGTGATGGTAGCGGGTCGTCGAGTAGGCAAAACGTATATTATGTTAATGGCCCTTTTATTAACAGCGATACGTAAGGACGGGGCTAAGGTTTGGTACATTTCACCGACATATCGTCAATCTAAGATGGTTGCCTGGGAAATTTTGAAAAGTATTATTCCTAGTAGGATTGTCAAGAAGATTTTGGAGACCGAACTTAAGATTATCTTTATTAATGGATCCCATATTGCTTTAAAGGGGGCGGACAAATCTGACAGATTACGAGGTCCAGGGTTGGACGCTATAGCACTTGACGAATTCGCTATGTGGGACGATCCTTCAGCATGGCACGAAGTGCTTCGCCCGACGTTGGCTGACACTGGAGGTTGGTTAATAGTTGGTTCAACTCCCAAAGCCTATAACCATCTTTATGATATGGCATTAAAAGGATGGTCTGATGAATTTCCCGATTGGACGACGTTTCACGCTACGACAAGGGAGGGTGGCAGGGTCTCGGATGAAGAGATAGAGGTTTTGAGATCGGAACTTGACGAGCGGGTTTTCAATCAAGAAGTGATGGCGAAATTCGAAGTCATTCAAGGCAGGGTTTACTATAAGTTTGATCGAAAGGAAACCCTCAGGGACGATTTGTCAAAACCCACTACCGAAATTTTGATTGGGATGGATTTTAATATAGACCCAATGTCTGCAGTTGTAGCCGTTGCTTCTGGTGATCAATGCCATATCATCGACGAAATTTCTTTGTCATCATCGAACACTGAATCGATGGGCAAGGAAATTGCGAAGAGGTATGGCAGATTGTTACCGGTAGATCATCGGAGAATTGGCTGCAATGTTGACGTTTCTCATATAACCATTTTTCCCGATCCTGCAGGGAAGGCCAGGCATACTTCGAGCGGTGCCCATGTTACAGATATCACGATCTTGAAACGGATGGGATTTAAGGTCAAGTGTTTATCTCGTGCTCCCATGATCATGGATCGGGTTAATTCTGTGAATGCCATGATTGAAAGCGCAGATGGCGTTCGAAGATTGTATATTTCTCCCAAGTGTAAAAAATTGATTGCATGTCTTGAAGGATTGGAGTACGCTGGAAATTTACCGGACAAAACCAGGGGATTGGACCATCTTCCCGATGCGTTGGGTTATATGATTTGGACCAGATTCAACCTTTTAAAACCGGCTTACAAAATTGTAGATTTAGTAGCATAGGAGATTAATGCCATGGGTTCTAACACTTATACAGTAGGGTCAAATTTTCCTAGTCAGTTGCCCATCGCTAAAGATGTGACTGATCAAATCGCGATTGAAGGCGGTGTGAATGTCGGTGTGTCGAAACCGTGCAACGCCTATAATCGGATGGGTGAGGAATGGTTCGTTATTAAATCGTTGCTTGGTGGGACGTCTGCCATGAGAAAGGCAGATAAAACTTTTTTACCAATGGAAGTGGGGGAGACAGAGGCAGCCTATCAAAATCGGTTGAAAAGATCGGTGCTGTTTAACGGGTTCAAGCGAACTGTGGGGATTCTCTCCTCGAAGCCTTTCCTTCGTCCTGTCGATTATGGCGACATGCACGAGACTTTGAAAGAGTATTGCGATAACATCGATCTTGAAGGAAACCGGCTGGATCTCTTTTTATGGCGTAGGATGTATAACGCGTTGTCTTATGGTCATACTTTCATTTTGGTTGACCATTCAAGGGGTGTAAATCATCCTGTGTCTAAAAAGGATGTTGTAGATCTCGGTTTACGTCCGTTTTGGAGGGGTTATTCTCCTCTGGACATCATCGGGTGGCGGTATGAAAATTCCAATGGCAGACCGATTCTGACACAAGTAAGAATCAAAGAATCTGTCCAGAAGGATGAAGGTGAATACGGATCCTACACGGCAGAGCAAATAAAGGTCCTGGAAATAGGATCCTGGAAGATCTACGAGAAGGATGTAAACGGCAATTGGCCATTGATTGACGAGGGTCAATTTTTGGACTACAAGGGTAAACCGTTGAAATTCATACCTTTGATTCCCATCTATTTTGACAAGGTCGATTTTTTCATGTCGAAACCGCCCCTTCTGGATTTGGCTTATTTGAATGTCCATCATTGGCAATCATATTCAGATTACGCTAACATTTTGCATGTGGCACAGGTGCCCATCCTCTTTGGGAAGGGATTCGATGAAGATACGCAAGTCGTAGTAGGTGCATCGTCTATGATTCCAGGACCCCCTGAAGCCGATTTGAAGTTTGTCGAACATTCTGGAAAGGCTATCGAATCGGGGAATAATGGAATTATAGCTATCGAGGATAGAATGCGGGTGATGGGTTCAGAACTTCTATCGAAATCAAAAGGGGTTGTCACTGCTACACAGCGAACTTTGGAGAATGAAGAAAACTTGTCGGATCTGCAACGGATGGCCTTGAACATGGCAGATGGCGCAAATCAGGCTATGGAAATAACGGCTTTATTGACTGGTGTTTCTGTGGAAGAGATGGGAGAAATTACCTTGTTTACCGATTTCTCTATCATGTTGAATCGCATTGAAGATGTGAAGAATTTGCTTGCTATTCGTGTTGCTCGCCAAATGACACAAGTCACATTCCTTGAAGAGTGCAAGCGTAGAGGCGTTCTTTCTGATGGCCTTGATGTTGAACTCGAAATGAAGATCTTAAAGGAAGAGGAAAGCCATATGGCCGATTTCGGCATGGATGAAATGCCGGAAGACGAGGACCAGGACGAGGACCAGGACCAGGACCAAAATCGAGACGAAGGTACTGAATAATGATTTCTACGGCTGACAGGATAGCAGACGGATTTCTTGTCCACACCAGGAGACTTTCAGATTTCTCTATCGGTGAATGGGTAAAAGTAAAAAAAGTGCTAGCAGTCTTGGAAAAGGATTTAATAAGTCAAATCGAAGCGGCTAATATTGGAAGCGGGTTGACGGCTTACAGGGCTGCACGTCTGGAAACGTTACTTAAGCAAACAAGGGCAAATATCCTTTCCACTTATAAAAAGATCTCCTCTTCTCAGGCAAAAACAATAAAAGACATCGCAAAATTAGAAAGAAAGGTGGGGGCTAGCGTTTTAAATAACGAGTTAGGAGTTTCCATCTTCTCTTTGACGATGTCTGCAGAAGCATTGAAAACTGTCATTTCGAATTCTGTCATCGATGGTGCCCCTTCCGCTTCCTGGTGGCAACGGCAAGCGAGAGGTCTACAAGATAAATTTGCCGGTGCCGTTAACCACGGGTATCTTTTAGGGGAAACCAACGCTCAAATAGCACGTAGGGTTAGAGGCACAAAGGCTGCGGGTTTTAAAGATGGTCTTATGTCTGTCAAGCGCAGAGAAGCCGAGGCACTGATAAGAACTTCTGTGATGACCGTTTCCAATCAGACGAGACTCAACTTGATAGAGGATGGTATTAAAACCGGCATATTACATGGTCAACAGCAATTGAGTACTCTTGACGGGAAAACGACTCCCATCTGTCAGATTTATAATGGAAGAGCATGGAAAATGAAAAATGGGATGTACATTCCACATCTTCATACTCTTCCGTTTGTTAGCACATTTGCCGGTGTAACCCATGCCGGACCGCCTAGGCATTGGAACTGCAGATCAACGCTTGTTCCCTGGTTGAAATCATGGGAAGAAATTTCCGAAGTGAAAATTCCTACTCCTGCAGGTGGACACGCTCTTTATAGGGCGCACTTCCAGAAAAGTCTAAAGGATCAGGGATTCAATGCCGATGAAATAGCCATGACGATGGAAAGGGCCAAATCGTCGATGACAGGACAAGTATCAGAAGAGTTATCCTATACCCAATGGGTGAAACGGCTGTCAGAAGGGCAGCAAAAGGAAATTTTGGGAACGAAGAGATTTAAATTGTGGAAATCGGGGGAAATTGCGGATCTTGAAGATATATGGGATGCTAAAGGCAAGTATTTAACTTTGAAGGAACTTTCTGAAAGATCCATAATTTCCCTCCCTGAAGATCTTTATAAAAAAGAGGATACTGTCGAGAAGGCAATAGAACGTTTAAAGAAGATCCTCGAAGATGGGAAGACGAGGGCAAAGAATAGTACTAAATTGACTGATTTGAAGTTCGGTGGCAGCCAATCCACAGCCTGGGATGGTGGGTATCCTGTAAGCAAATTGGGGAACGGAGAAAGATTTCATAGATTCGGCGGAGACAATAAAAAAGAACTTTCAAAATTACTTGAGGGGGGGATTTCTTCAGGCGTCGATGAATTGCCTCTAGACACGTTGAATGATTTGAATAAGGCTTTGTTTGAATTTAACAGGGTATGCGATGATTTGAATATTCCGCCCATTAGAGGAATCAGTATTATTATGGATGATGATAAGGTAGTAATGTCTATGGGTGATGGTATTTTGTCTATTAATAAAACCCTGATATTGGAGCGTGCAAAGGAACGGAAAGATGCTTTTGAGTATTTCATCAAATGGAGACGAAACTGTATCGACACAGTAAAACATGATATTGAAGATTATATGAAGTTAATTACCGAAAATCCAGATAATAAGAAATATGCTACAGATCTTAGATATCTTAAATCAAGATTAAAGGAACATGAAAAAGAATTAGAAAAGATGTTGGCTGGCGATGTAAAAGAGGTATACAAAACTAACAAATCGAGATGGACACCTGGGAATACAGATCCTAATATCCCACAGCCATTTTGTACCAGAAGTTATTTAGATCAAGATATGTATGATACTGCGGACATGTGGCACGAATTTGGACATCATATTCACCAACAATTTGGGGTTACCAATTATATTGAATATTTAGATCCTAGACTTGAGAGAGAATTAGAAAAAATTACTAATAAGATGTTAAAACCAGGAAATAGAATTGGCAGGGATACAAATAGTCAAGGCAAATGGAAGGTGACACAATTATCGAGGTATTCAGAAACAAATCACGTTGAGCATTTCGCAGAATCGTTTGCCGCTTATATGAATAACAATACTAAGGTATTGAATCCTCAGATGAAAAAATTATTAGATTCGTTACTTGAAAGGGTGGAATATCGCTATGGACAAGCCAATTAGTGGACAGGAAAGAAACATCATCGATTCAAATCAGTGTGGAAGTTGTGCACATCTTATTCGAGCAGAAGGAGAAATTTCCGCATGCGCTGCTTTCCCTGATGGTATTCCTTATGATATTTTGATGGGTTATGTTTTGCACGATGATTCAACCAAAGGTGACAGAGGGGTCAAGCGGGTGTCTATGGGACAATTCATCCAGTAAACTTGTGCGAAATCTCACTTAACACTTTAATTGAAAATAGATAGGTCAAGGTTGACCAAAACAGATGTCTAGGAGACACGCCATGTTACCATACATTATCAACAAAATTGAAGATTTACCGACAGAGGATCAGGAACTCGCAAAACGCCATTATACGCCCAAGGATGGCGTATTGGTCCTGGATTTGAAGGATGACATGGATAAGCGAGTCCAAGGATTGACTACCAACAATAACCAATTGAAAACTGAAAAACTTCAGTTGAAAGATCAATTAGCGAAATTTGAAGGTATCGATCCTCTGGAGTACAAAAAGACGCAGGAGGAATTGAAATCTTTAAAGGATAAAGGATCTTCCCCTTCGCGTGAAGAAATCATTTCCCAAGTGAGAACCGAACTTCAAAAACAATATGATGAAAAACTTGTTGCCGGTGTAGAACGGGCAAACAGAATTGAGCAATTACATAAGTCGGTTTTGTTGCAGCAAGAGATCACTGAAGCATTTTTGAAACATGGCGTTCTCCCCGATGCAATTGGGGTTGCCACTCCTTTTGTGGCATCCAGGGCGGAAGTTGTCGAACATGAAGGAAAATTCAAATCGAGAATCAAAGGCAACAATGGATCCTTTGAGGTTTCGGTTCAACAGGGCGGAGATGGTTTCAAAACTGTTGATGAATTAGTCGGTGAATTGAAGGTTCAACCAACATTAGCGTTTCTCTTCGAAGGATCGAAGGCCGATGGAACCGGTGGGAATAATAAAAAATCTTCGGATGCCGATGATGTAAAAGGCACAATTAACCTTGAATCAATTAAGTCAAAAGCCGAAATGCGAGGAAATATTAGTATTCAATCGGCTTTCATTGAAAAATTTGGATCGGATGCTTACTTATTATTACCAGATAAGTAAAAGTAACATAAAGGAGAAATTCAGTGGTTGCAGGAACTAAATCTAATTTTCAAATTTATGATGAACAATATTACACCGGAATGACTGAAGTACTTATGCAGCATTCCGCCCTTTTGAATGAGGGATCTCTGAATACAATTCGGCTCGTGCCCCAAATCGTGAAGGGAGAATACGAAAAAACTTCGTTTATGGATCTCATTGCCGGTTTAACTACTCGACGTGATCCTACTTCCCTGTCGGCGACGGCAGATACTCCTATCGCTCAATCGGAACATGTGGCTGTCAAAGTCAATCGCAGATTGGGTCCCATTGCCAATACGAAAGATTCATTTCGGAAAATTGCCACCGATTCGAGAGAACTTTCCTTGATTTTGGGCCGTCAAGCGGGAAAGGCCATTGCTGTTGATTATGTGAACACGGCTTTGGCATCAATCGTTGGGGCCATCAAAAGTAATGTCTCGATGTATTCGGATAAACCCAGTAACAGTGTTACTCACAGTTTATTGAACGGTGCCCTTGCCTTAATGGGTGATCAGGCATCGCAAGTTGTGGCCTGGGTCATGCATTCCAAGATCTTTTTTGATCTTGTTGGGCAAACCCTCACTGATAAAATTACCAATGTTGCTAACGTTGCTGTGTTCCAAGGCACTACTGGCACTTTGGGACGTCCGGTTGTTATCACGGATTCCACCAATCTCATCACCCCTACTGCCCTTTCTTCCGGGACCGATACCTATCACGTTTTGGGGCTTACACAAGATGCCTGTGTTCTCAAAGAGTCAGAAGAACGTGAAGCGGTACTCGATACGATCACGGGTCTTGCGAATATCGTGATTCGTTATCAAGGCGAATATGCCTTCAATATCGGCGTCAAAGGTTACGCTTATCAGACAGGGCAAGGTGTTAATCCCACAAATGCTACTTTGGCATCTTCCGCTTCATGGTTGAAAGTGGTAACCGACAACAAAAACACATTGGGTGTTATGCTTAATGTAAAAGCCGCTTGATAATCCGCACATTGAACGTCGAATAAATAAAGGATTGATAACATGAGAGTTTTAATTTATTCTCCTGGACCGCCTAGCAAAAGTCATTATCTGATATCGAAATTAGGTAACGCATTACGAGGTCGTGGACATTCGATAGGTGAAAGATTTTTTGGTGCCTATCAGGAATGGGAACCCGCAGATATCATAATTACTGTTGGGTGGAATCGTACAATTCTTAAAATTCACGACGATCAAATAGCCACCGGCAGGGATAGCCTTTCCCTGTCGGATGGTTATATAATACGAGGTTGGGAAGAGGGGCATTATTTCGGAGTTACCAAAAACGGGTTGCATGCTTACGGTGACAGGGTTGAAAATTGTCCTGATGACAGATTAAGGATCTTGGAAAGCAAAGGACTACAAGTTTTACCTTGGCGAGACGATTCCAAATCTAATCATATCCTTATCTGCCATCAGGATGTCCCCGATTATCGGGGAAGAGATCGTCAGCGTTTTTTCAACGAAGCCATTGAAACGATTCGGATGCAATCAGATAGACGAATTGTGGTAAGGGCACATCCGAGGGCTGTTTCAGGAATCCCTGAATCTTGGAATCAGTACGGTTTTACCATTTCGAATGCTTCTCTCAATGAAGATCTCAAAAATTGCCATGCCCTTGTTACATATGATTCAAATGCCGCCACTGAAGCCGTAATCGCGGGGATTCCTGTTTTCACTTGCGGAAAAACGATGGCGGATCCCGTAGCCAATTTCAGTATTCGGGATATTGAAGATCCGTCAATGCCATATCGGCATCAATGGCTTTGCAATTTGGCTTATAGCCAATGGACGCAAGAGGAACTCGGAAGTTTACTTCCTTGGGTATTTCTATTTGAGAGGGAAGATCCAAATAATGTTGATGTGCAGTACTATTTGGGTTCTCCTTTGCCAAAACCGGTTTTGGATATCCCGAAGGTGGAAGAGGCCAAAGGTGATATTTCCCCCCCTTATATGGGGGAAGATTACGGGGACCAGGACCAGGACCAGGACCAGGAGCAGGACCAGGACCAGGACCAAGATCAGAACCAGGACGAGGACGATTTTCTTTCCATGAACAAATCGGAATTGGTTGATTACGCTTTCAAGAATTATGGTTTGAAGGTGAAGAACAAAAGCAAACAGCAGATTGTTGAGTTAATTCGAGAATCCTGTGGATCGAAAGGTTAGTGATACAAAATTTTTCTTGGAAGATGGTAGCGAATTTCCACCCAGTATTTCTAAAGTTACTATCGATCCATTGAAAAGAAATAACGACATGATAACAGCCCATTTGGAATTCGACATGGTAGGGCTAAATGTCGAATGTGAAGCAGGAATCCCTGAAGAGTACCTGAAAAATTTGAGAGCGGCTCTTGAAAAATTCGGGTATGAGTTAATCAAAAAGGAAGGATAAGATCATGGCTTTTGTGGCGGAAGACGGTACAGGGAAATCAGATTCCAATTCTTATACCTCAGTAAGTTATACTAAGACTTATCTTTCCGATCGATATGGCGTTACTGATCCTCTTTATTTGTCTTCCGATGCGGATATTGAAAGGTTTTTGATTCAATCGACACAATATTTGGATAGCCGGTATCGTTTACGATACAAAGGCTATAAAACAAATTACAATCAAGCTCTTTCATGGCCTAGGCTGGATGTCACAGATGCCGATGGTTACTATGTCGATGGGAATGTCATCCCCACTGAATTGCAACAGGCCACTATCGAAATAGCCAGACGTTTTCGGGCTGGGGATATTTTGCTTCCCGATACAGACCCTGGAGCGGTGAAACTTGAAAGGGTAGAAGGTGCCGTTACTGTCGAATATTTCGAGCATACTGCAGGGGTCCCCAACATTAATCAAGTGAAGATGCTGCTTTCGGGTCTCATTATGTTGGGTAATCCTGTAATAAGGTCCTAATATGATGAGCATCTACATGAAAATAAAAACAACGGCAGATAAATTGTTAAAGAAATATGGTGAAGAACCTTTGACTTTAACATTTATAACCAAAGGAACTTATAATCCTGCTACGGGTGAAGTGCCTACATCTTCCACTACTGCTAGTGTTTATGGTGTTATTACCGTAGATCTTGTCGGACAGGAAGAGGATCAAACATTTAAAAGAGAGCAGCCGGTAGCCATCATCCAAGTTCCAACATCCTATTTACGATTTCCGGTTCCTGGTGATATGATCACCGATAGCGAAGGTTCAGTTTTTATCATCGAAAAATTTCAAAATGTGAAACCGGGGGCAACAGCCGTGGTTTGGAAATTATGGTTAAAGGGATAATCCGATGATTCCGGGTAAGAATGTTCATGGTTTTTCGGTAGATCTGAAGAAATTTTCAGAATTAATTGGCGTTGAGCATTCTAAAGTCATGCAAAGAGCCGTTTATAAGGTATGGCGAGGTGTAATTTCTAGAAGTCCTGTTTTGACTGGACGATTTAGGGCATCATGGGGAGTTTCAAGGGATGAAGTTCCCAATGACTCCGGAGAACCGCCAGCAGATAAGGTTCCTGTTAGTAATGCTAATGCTAGATACAATCCACAAGATTTTTTAGGATCTTATTATCATATTTGGTGGGTTTATAATAATTTGCCCTATGCCGTTCCATTGGAAGAGGGGCATTCGAGGCAGGCCCCTTCAGGGATAGTTTCACCGGCTCTCGCTGATGCCTATGCCGAGATACAAGTGGAAATAGACAGAAGGACAAGATAATGAACTCGGAAGCGGCAACAAAGGCAATTTTTAGTCATTTTACGTCTGGGTGGTTAGCACATTCGACTACCAAGAATTATCCCATGTCTTATCCTAATGTCCAGCCTACTACAGATTATAGCCAGGGTACGGTACCTTGGGTTAGAATTTCAATTTTACCTTTGTCAGGAAATCGTATTACTATTGGAACATCTAGACCGCGATACCGGTTTAGTGGTGAGGTAAAAATCGGAATTTTTACCCCAATCAAAACGGGAAGTTTGATAGCTGATAAGATTGCTGATGTCGTATGCAACATTTTTATTGACAATACATTAAATTACACCACTGGAAATATTATATTTAGGGTGCCCTTAATAAAAATGGGGTTTGCAGATGAATATGGTTGGTGGTGTCTTCCAGTGTCCTGCCCCTTTGATCGAAACGAACAAAAAACTTAGTGAATTAGGAGATGAAAATATCATGGTTCTTGCTGAAACAAACAGATATCGTACAGCATATCACGAAGAAAGTACATGGGCGGAAATTCCTTCATCCCCCGTATTAATCGAGATCCCTATAACTAAACAGGGATTGGGGGTTGACAAGGGGACTAATCGTTCTAATCGAATTCGGAACGATTATAATCCGGGAAAGGTATCGATGGTTTCTCTTGGGGTAAGTGGGCCTTGGGAATTTGAACTTGAATATTCGACATTTGACGTTTTCTTTCAACACTTACTTCGAAACGATCCTGTTGTCCACAATATTGCAGAAAGTGCAATTTCATTTGCGGCAACAGGACAAATTGTTGCCGATTCTGGAGGTCATGCATTCGCTGCCTGTGCTGCTGGACAATGGCTTAATTTTGCTGGAGCATACAATACAGAAAACAACGGGCTTAAACGAATCGTTTCAGTTGCCCCTGATGGCGCAAGTGTTGTGGTAGCCGGTGGAACTGCTATTGTTGATGAATTGGCAGGGGCCGCAATAACGGCTAAATCTTCTGTGCTTCGAAATGGTGTCATCAAGAAATCACTTTTGATAGAGCAGCAATTTCTCGACATTTCTGAATATATCCATCATCCAGGGTGTCGTGTAGTAGGTGCATCATTGAATGTTCCTTCCAATGATTTCTTGACAGGAAGTTTTAATATTGTTGGACAAAAAGGAGTCGAACTTTCGTCTTCTATAGGGGCATCTACTACGGTAGCAGCAATTAAGGATCCCCTTGTATCATCTGTTAATGTCGGATCGATATTGATGAATGGAGTACCAGCAACAATTTCTATCAAATCGATTTCACTTAACATTGCTGGCAATGAACGAACACGTCCTGTAGTGGATTCACTTTATTCTAATGATTTTGGGTTGGGGTCTATTGTTCCTTCGGGTTCAATGGAAGTTTACTTCGAAAATGAAATTTTCTACGACATGTACAGAGACCATACTGCGTTTTCTTTGTCATGGAGGGCAACGGATGACAGTGGAAATGCTATGGTTTTCACTCTTCCTGAATGTTATCTTACCACTGGCAAGCCGGATTTTGGAAAAGACGATGATGTAATTTTGCCGATGGCATTTGAATGTTCTGAAGTTACATCCGGGAGCAATACTTATGTGATGCAAATTGACTCTTTCGCAGCGTAAATTGTGTGCTGATACAACTACGAATTTTAATTCGATAGGAGATTTTATACATTATGAAAATCAATCTAAATCTAAATGAAACCAGATCTATTGATGGCATTACAATTCTTTGTACCAAAATTGGTGGGTCCTGGATGAAAATCACCGAGGGCGATCCTATTTTTGCCGGGGTAAGTCCGGATTCCATAGTAAAAATTACTGTGGCTCGTTTGAATAATCCCAAGTATAAAAGTTACGTTGAATCTGAAACTCGGAAATATAGGAAGATCATTTCAAAGGAAAACGATGGCGGTTTGTTGGACCGAATTATCATATCGGCTATTGCTCGATTCATTATTCGGAATTGGGAAGGTTTTACAATTGACAACGAAAAGGGTGAAACTGTAAAATTTCCTTACAACAAAGAAAATGCAGTTTTATTCATGACTGTCGATCCTGATTTTAGAGCATTCATCATTGAAGTTGCATCGGAAGAGGGCACATTTTTCGATGACAACTCGGAAGATCAAAGAAAAAACTATTTGAATGTCTCTTCTGGGAGTTAAACTATGGAAGGGACAGGGATTGGTTTGAGAAATTGGCAGAAGAGGGTTTTGTTTCTGCCTGGGACAGTAAACCAGATCTTGAGATATCGAATATAAGTTATTGGAGATGTTTTTTCAATTTAGCAGGGGAACGAATTTGGAATTTTGAACAAATGATACCTCTGCCATTGCCTTATCGATCGATCGTTGCTTGGTTGAATGAAGAGGAGATTAAAGGTAGAGAATTTAGAATCGATATAATTGATACTGTGATGGAAATGGACAGCAAATACATTTCCTTTTTTACAGATAAATTTCTGAAAAAGGGACAGGCGCAAGGTCGAAAATAATGGATACTAGGTTAAGGGTTGGAATTGATGGAAGGCTCGCAGTAGCGGGGGCCAGACAAGTTAATACTGCCCTTGACAGTATGAGAGCAAAATCTATTTCTACCACCAATGTAATGAATGACCGGTGGAAATTGATGACAGGACATATATTCAATATTCGATCGGCTGTATTATCTTTAGGGGCTGGAATGGCCGCTACTCTTGCTACCAGTACTATTGTTAATTTTGAGCAAAGTATGGCCAATGTGGCGGCGGTATCAAGAGCAACTAAAGATGAAATGGCTGTTCTCACTGATACCGCTAGAGAATTGGGAGCTACTACAAAATATACGGCTGCACAAGCCGGCGAAGGTCTAGAATTTTTAGCACGTGCCGGTTTCAATGCACAGAGGGCTGTTAAAGCGATGCCGGTCGTATTGAACCTCGCAGCGGCAGCCAATTTGACTCTTGCTCGTTCTGCGGAAATAACAGCCAATGTCATGGCCGGTTTTCAATTAAATGCGGAGGGGGCAAGTCAAGCGGCTGATGTTTTGGCTACTATAGCATCTAGAACGAATACAGATGTTTCATCTATGGCTGAAGGTATGAAATATGTAGGGCCTATCGCTACTGCAGTGGGTTATTCGATTGAAGAAACGGCTGCTGCTTTGGGTGCTCTTTCTGATGCTGGGCTTGCTGGTTCAATGGCTGGTACAGGATTGCGAAGGGTCATTTCTTCTCTAGCATCTCCAACTAAAGAGGCCATTAAAATTTTCAAATCATGGGGTTATACGGTATCAGATTTTGATCCTAGAACAAATTCGCTTATTAATATCATGACTAAATTGAAAGCGGCTAATATGGATGCCGGACAAGCCTTATCAATTTTTAGTGATCGTGGTGGAACGGCTGCAGTAGTGCTTTCTGACATGGTGCCTAAAATTAAATACATTACCGATGCCCTTGATGGGAGCGCAGGGGCGGCTACTCGCATGGCTAATATCATGAACGATACTTTGAAAGGAGCGTTCTTATCCCTTCAATCGGCCATTGAAGAATTATTTTTGGTAGCGGGTGATGACGGTTTAAAGGGGACACTTCGAGATCTTACTGAAACAATGACTGCTTTTGTACGGCATTTAAATGGGACATTGGATCCTCTCGATAAAAATGCGGCTGCAGTCAAGAATTTGACAGAAGTATTAAAGGCACTTATGGCACTTGCCATTTTTGTTTTCTTTACTAAAGTCACGGCGGCATTTTTATCATTTGCAGGTGCCGTAGGTACTGCTATAACTGCTATGGCTACTGCGAAACTCGGATTATTTGCTTTTATAACTCCAGTAGGGGCGGTTGCCGCTGCCATCGCTGCTTTGGTTACTGGTATTGTCGTTTATAGAAACGAACTTCTCGCATTGATCGGCATCCAAACCCAAGCAAAAAATGGGATGGATGACATGGTAAATGTGGGAGAGGCCATTAAACTTTCTGAATGGGTTCAACCTTTCGCAGATGCTAAGCAGAAAGTAATGGATCTTCAGAAAGAACTTAAAAACACGCAAAAATCTCTTGATGATATGAATGCCGCTAGAAATAAGGGAATAGGCAAATTTGCCGCTTTATACGTCCCTGGCGTAGCCAGCAAACAGGCCGACACTGTTAACGCTCTTCGTAACAGGATTGATAGTCTTACCGATAGATTGGGAGTTGCAAAAAGTGAATTACAATCTTTTGTAAGTGTGGTTACTCAAGGTGGCGATGTCATGGAGCATGTTAATGGCTATGTTGATCGGAGTACCGAAGCCATTGAGAATTTAGGTGTAGCAATTGTTGATACGACAGAAGAAGAAAATGAAGCGGTAAAAGCGGCAAAGAAAATTGCAGAAAGTTACAATGTCACTGTCAGAGATTTACAATTCAGAATTGCGAATCAACGCACATTAACTGATTCCCTAGGAAAGGGGAAAGAGGCTGAAATTCAAGCGAGGATCGAAATTTCGGCCAGGGAAGCAGCGGAATCTGTCGGAATCTTGACTTCCGATAAGCGTTATAAGACTCTTCGTTCTTTAGTGGATATCCTTACTAAAGAAGAAGAGAAAACGAAAAATGTTACACAAGCTATCAATGAAGAAGAAGAGGCAGAAAAAAGACTTCAAGAACAAAAAAAGCGTGTAACGGAAACTCTTTTCAATATGGAATTCGAAAGGGATAGTTTACAAAAATTAATTTCTGCTAAAGAATTGGGTCGCGATTCATACAAAGAAATGGAAATTGCAATTCGTTCTGAACAAACTGCTAGGGATTTGGGTATTTCTCTTTATAGTGTTGAGGGACAGGCTATTCGTAGCTTTACTGGAGACATTCAAAGGATGCAAGAGGAACTCAATAAACCGATCTACCGCACATGGCGGGAAGGCGCGATCGATGCCCTGAAGGAATATGGGGAAGCCGTCAGGGATCTGGGATCGGATATCGAAACGGCGATGAGCGGGGCGATTAGTGGTATGGAGGATGCTTTTGTTGAGTTCTTCACTAAGGGTAAAATGGATTTTCAATCCTTCGTAAATGCCATTCAGACAGATTTAGCCCGAATTGCTGTACGAAACCTAATCATGGAACCATTAACTACCGGTATGCAAGGTCTCTTTTCTAATATGGGTGGTGGGTTATTTGGGAATGGTCTATTCGGAGGCGGGTCTAGCGGGATTCTCGGATTTGCAGATGGGGGGATTTCTACTAAGCCTTCTCTCGCGATGGTCTCTGAGGGGGCTTATCCTTCAGAAGCCCATATTCCGCTTTTGGATGGGCGAACAGTTCCTCTTGTTGCGACGAATAGTGGATATGAAGTAATTTTACCCGATGGGAGATCAATTCCGACTTCTACTATTAATAATGAAACTACGATTCCTTCATTAACCGCAAATCATCAAATTCCTACTATCAACAATGAATATTTTATGTCTAGACAAAATGAAACTACGATTCCTTCATTGATCACGAATCGTCAAATTCCTACTATCAACAATGAATATTTTATGTCTAGACAAAATGAAACTACGATTCCTTCATTGATCACGAATCGTCAAATTCCTACTATCAACAATGAATATTTTATGTCTAGACAAATTTTAAACGACGATCGGATAAGATCGGATGAAATCATTCGAAATTTGAATGGTGCCACGCAGAATTTATTGAAAAATTCATTCAATTCTCCTATTTATAGTTTTGCCGATGGTGGGATTTCTACTTCCCCTGGGTTAGCTTTTGTTTCTGAAGGTGTGCATAGGGCAGAGGCGCATGTTCCTCTACCGGATGGGCGAATGATTCCAGTGAAAATCAATGGTGGCGACAATCAAACGAATTCAAGTATTATCATTAATTTATATGGAACTAACAATTCGAATAAAATAACTTCGGGAAGTGAAGGCGACAAATTGACCACTACTCAGCGACAAACCATAAAAAATGCGGGACGTTTACTTGTGAAATATTAAGGATTGAATCATGACTTTTCATGATGTTTTACTACCTATTACAATTTCTTACGGATCTGAAGTCAACGCGTTGACTTCAAACAATGTCGTTGTATCCGGATCGGGAAAACGATTCATAAATTCGCTTTGGGACAAATTTTTATGGAGTTATGATTTAGTTTATGAGGCACAATCAAAAACAGAATTTAAAAGCATCATAGATTTTAAAATTTTGCGCGGTGGTCAACAACATAGTTTCAAGGTTTATGATTATTCATTTAATAGTATGGCTCAAGATGTTCAGGGGAATTGGTCGACAGGGACTTTGGCGGAATTTCAAATTGATGATTCATCTTTTCAGATTTATTTTCATTTGACGGATACAGCCGCTACGTATTCGCACAAAATCACAAAGATTAATACAATGACTACTTTCTTGGTGGAGGTTTACACTGGGGGAAATTGGGTGGCTAAGGCGGTGACTACTGATTATACTTTAGACGCATCCACAGGGATTGTAACTTGGGTTGCTGGGCATGAGCCAAACAATGCGGAATCTGTACGTGTAACATGTGGATTTTATCGACACTGCAGATTCATTTCCGATATTATTCCTTGTCAATTTGTATCTTATGATCAATACGATATTTCACCTTTGGGGATTATTGAGGTGAAAGAATGAGAAAAATTCGAGAGGAATTACAAGTCAAATTGGATTCCGGAAATGTCCGGATGTCATATTGTCTGACCTTGTTTCGAAATGACGGAACCTGGATACACCTGACGAATTGCGATTGTGACATAACCTTCAATGAATTCAATTTTTTGTCTTTGCCAGGGATCTCGGTCAGCAACATTCAAATCGGTCAGGATTTAAGCCCTGATAATTTCAATGTCGTCATTCCATTCGACGATGACGTATTTACGCGGGATTCTGTAATTGCAGAGCGATACAGCGATGGGACGTTCGTGATGTTCTTGGTGGATCGAGAGGATACCGCCAATTATATCAATGTGGGCGGAGGCTACATTGGCGAGGTGAAGATTCGAGATGGATTCGCGGAAATTGAGATGCTATCCCATATCGAACGATTGAATTATGAAGTCGGAAACGAGGTCTCTCCAAAATGCCGTGCAGTATTTGGGGATTCATATTGCAAGAAAAACTTGCAGGAATACACCGTCGGGGGAGTGGTAAAAACCGTGACCTCCGGATCGAAATTTACCGCCTATTTACACGCCATCCCCTATTCGCTGAATGGGACTACCTGGGTATTAGACAATCATCAGAGTGACTGGGAGGACGATTCGAAAGAATGGTTTACGTATGGATCAGTCCTATTCACCTTGGGTGTTATCGGCCAAAGTGTAGGGGATTACTTGGCTACGCTCTACGGCGCGACTCTGAATGATACACTGCAAAATAACAACATAAAACGTACGATTCGGGCTTACAATTGGACAGATTCAATCGGCGTTTTTGTCCTCTCGAAATCTGTTCCCTATCCAATTCTCCCTGGAGATACGTTTTTCGCTGTGGCCGGATGCAATAAATCAAAGGAAAAGTGCGAGGAATTAGGAAATATTGAATCATTTCAAGGTGAACCGGATTTGCCCACAAAGGACACGATAACAGGTCAGTGATATGGGACTTTTGTTTGGATTTTTAGGTAGAGTTTTATTTGGGCCTATTGGTGGACTTATATTCACGTTGGCCGGTAGTCTACTGTTTGGATCCAAGCAAAAAAGCCCGAAGATTGACACAATTCAATACCAAGAATCCCAGTATGGTGCTCCCCTGCATTATTTGTGGGGATCCATGCGAGTTGGTGGCACGATATTTTGGCCCCACAATCTAAAATTACGACCATATAAAATAGAAGGCGAAAAAGGCGGCATTCTCTTTTTCGAATATCAGAAATCACCGGATGTATACACGCGCCAAGCTACATGGGGCGTGATGTTTATCGAAACTCCAACCATCAACGGGCAGGAACGACCAGTGGATGTGGTTGATAAAATCTGGATGAATGGCAAATTGGTTTATGACATCTCCGAGGATGCTACAGACAAATTCCGCAGTGACAGCGAGGCAATGCTTTCGCTGATGTATAGCGGAATACGAATCCACCTAGGAACCAGTTCTCAATCGGTCGATCCATTGATCACCGCCGATTCTGAATCGAGTCAAATTGCGTATACCAATCGGTGTTACATTTTGTTCGTCAATTGGTTGTTACAGGATTTCGGTGACACGTTACCACAGGTAAATATCAGAGCGATCAAACGCGGATTCAAACACCCCGACACATGGACAAATAAAACAGACACAGGGGAAAACAGCCTGATATTCCATACTACGGAAGTTGCATTCGGGCAACTGTGGGTAATGGGCGGGATATTGTGGTCTTCGAGTCTATCGGACTATTACGATACGGGGGAAACAACGGGTTATGAAATCGAAGAAGGTGAATTGGTTGCCAAGAACCAAAAGACTCTAAACCAAGCACGATCGGAGCACGGTTCGGCCTACATCACAGGAACGATGAACCTTTTCGGCGCGGTTGCCCCCCGATTGGTAGTACTCGGAGGAATGAACAATATCGCCGATATTTATGATGACCCTCTCAATGGATTCATGATGGAGGAAAAAGGGGAGGCGGGGGGTTGGACATCTTGCGCGGTAATATCAGACAAATATGGAATTACCCTTGAACGGTTGCCCCTGCCGAGGGATTCGTTTGGATTTTGTTATTACGAGAGACAAGATGGATGGCATCCATTCAATCGATGTTTGATCATTTTCTGTGGACGAAATTCAATTGGATCCGGCAATCCGGGGCATTGCGATTACCAAGGTCCAGGGAGTGCCTTACGCGATGCGTGGGCATGGAACGGCGGAACTTGGTATTTGCTCACGAGAATAACAGAAGACGAGGGCGGTAAAGAGAGTAAGGATTGTGGCCTTGGGTATCGCTTATATCCGGCCAGTTGTCAGCACGGGAACACTCTGTACGCAGGTGGCGGATTGACTGTCGGCAGTGACGGAAATACATCGAATGCAAGAGATGTTTATCGAGCAACATTTTTTGAGGCTGATTCAGATTTTCGTGCGATAGATACGCAGGTGCGTTTTAAGTGCATTTGCACAGATATTTTATCGGGGATTAGTTGGCCGGACAAAGAGCATTGGTGTTTGTCAAGACTGGTATCCTACCGAGGTCAATTAATTGCCTCTTTGATGTACGAGTCCACGACTGCCGTCTATTTATTCAAGAGCATCGATGGGGAGGGGATGTTTTGGGATTTATGGAATAGAGGGAGATATAAAATCGTAGGCAATGGGGCAGGGTATTACACCATCACGGGTGATCATTCACGAGATTTTACCTCGGATGATACGATAACAGTAGTGTCTCTGGGTCTATCGTCTAACCGGGTATCCACTGTGTCTTATGATGCGATCACCAATCTGACCACAATCAATCTGGTAGCCTCAGATACGGCCTCTCCTGGATACATCTATTTAGATGCCATTTCCAAAAAAGACCTCACAAATTATGAAATGGTATTCGATACATGGGATGTCATGGACGATATCCAACCCAATGATTTTTCGATAACTCCCTATGAAGGTCAATTGGTAATCATCGGATCGAACATTCCGGAAGATCGAACCAGTCGAAATATATTTCTTACATCTCCGGCAGAAAGCGAATTGTACGATATTGAAATCGGGGAGATTTTAACCGATATTCATGCTTTGAATGGAGTGGAAGAAAAATTTACCGATTTCTCCGCGTTGACGCAAACTATTCACGGAGTCGCATTCGATAAAGGATCCGGGAAATCCAGGATAGAGGTTTTGCGTCAATGTGGATTGTTCGATTTAGTACAGATTGATAACAAGATCACCGGTGTAAATCGTGGCGGGGATCCAGTTGACACCATTGAAGCCGATTATCTGGGTGCGGTGGCCATTGACGGGAAAAACGAAACATCTTATCAGGATCAAGCCGTCATTTCTTTTGTAAATCCATCCAGTGTTCCCTATCGAACGGATGTGAAGTATTTTTCTGTCGAATTGGACTATCAACCCGGCATTCAATCTTCTCCGATCAGGGACGACGCGACAATTGGGAAACGAGTCATAACGATTGATCTACCGGTTGCGATGACAGATGCACGAGCGTCCCAAATCGCAGAAATTTTGCTGTACGAGGCGGCTTTTCCGTCGATTGAGATCAAAACCCCCTTATTGTATGTAGGCTGTATGCCAACCGACCCAATCACGGTCAATACAGAGAATGAACAATTGCGAGTGTTGATCGAATCCATAACAGTCGATTCGGATGATATCGTTGCCATCCAAGGGCGAATTGAAGACACCACTATTTATGAAAGCCGTCAAGTCGGGGCGTCTTCCTTGCCCCATTCCGGACCCACAACTGAAACGATCAACGTAACGGGAATCTTTCTTGATTTACCTTGGTTCTTTGGTGAAAACGACCCCTCATTTTGTTTCGGTGCATACCCAACCGACCCGGACGATGCGGACAAATTCGATGGAGTTGACATTTACTACTATGACCCTGAATCGTCCATAGATTACAAGTATTTGGGAACAGTCCTGGAATACATTCATCATGGAACCGTAGAAGGGATACTCCCCCCTGGAAGCGATTATGATACATTAAACACGCTCACGGTAACGATGGCCCTGGGCACGTTGGCAAGTGCATCGAAAGACGCAGTTTTATATTCTGGGGAAAACTTGGTCGCAGTCGGAACGGCAGAAAACGGATGGGAAATGCTTTCCTTTGAAACAGCCATTTCATTGGGAGGTGGGCAATATCGACTTGAGGGTTTGTATCGACATCAATTTGGATCGGAACACATTGTACATGGTGAAACTGATCAGATTGTTGTTTTGAATACGAAACGATTGATAAAAATCTCCCCTGGAGTGAATGGATACAACATTCCGATTTCTTACGTGATTCTGCCATTGGGCGGTTTAATAGGATTGGTTGTTGATCGACCCACATTTACGGCAAAATACATCTGCCGGAAGCCTTATTCCCCTGTCATGCTGGAAGGCGAGAGGATGCCAAATGGGGACATAAAGATCCAGTGGTTCGGTAGTGGGATTGGAACTTGGAATGATTATGCAGAAATCGGTCGCCCAGTAATTGATGGAGTTGAATCCTATGAAATTGACGTTTTGTGGGGTTCATTTGCCATCAACTCCATTGATTCCATCACAAATTCCTTTTTGCTGGTTGGTGATCATTCGGCAGAATTTGAACGCGGATTGATTATTAATTGTTTAGGAGCAGAGTCCTTCTTGCGGACCGAATACTATACGGTTTCGACAGTGTCATATGACGGGGAATTTACCTTAATCACAGTATTAGAAACGGTTATCCCTCTTCAGGAAACCTCCATTTTACGGATTGTTCTACTACGCCATTCGATTAATATCAGCGAAACCGATCCCAACCGAAAACCTTTTTGGATATGGAAGCCGGAAGATTTAGTGTACATCGATGTGTATGGGATCACTGTTACAAATTACGGACAAAATACAGTATTTGCGGCTATCGGCGGGATTCCTGAAACAATCACATTTGCGATTCGACAGATGGAACCGACTTTTGGCGCAGGATACGAATCAGAGATAGTTCTATAGGAGAAATACTATGTGGAGCAGAATATTGACAGCCATTTTATTCATGAACATGACAGGCATTTGCTATGCAATGGACGGTTCGATCGTGGTAACTCCACGGCTAGGACTCAATGTAATTCCTCGACCATTTCAACAAATGCATATCCCCATCAATGAAAATTCCATGATTACTGATTCGTTGATTATGGCGAAGGCCGTATCAATGTTCGCCACTGATCCAGTAGAAATCGCGAGCGATGCATCCATCTGGTCTGCCACCAATGGGGACATTTTCATTATTCCCGACAATGCAGTAGGGGCGTGGGCGGCTTATGATGATTATCTAGCAGTAATGGTAAATTCTGGGTGGCGATACATCGCGCCTAATGGCGGCATGAAAGTAATGGTGGATTATGACCTGTTGCCCACTGTATCCAGTGGAACTCGCCTAACTTATCCGATCGAGGTTGAATATTCATCTTCAACGAGTTCATGGAATATTCCATATTATTCAAGGTTTCAAGGTCAGGTAGTCGTAGGACGAGATCAAATTTATGACGATCTATTTGGCGTTGATTATTTTGGGTATACGGGTGGCGGCGCATATTCGTCAGCATTGTTTAAGGGATTTGCTGAAGGGTTTGGCTCTGTGGGGATGGCTATTTTGAAATCTTCAACTCCGAGTGAATCCTATGACCCGATGTTCATTGTCAAAAACGCGCAAGCCCCGCCTGTCGGTGGATCGGGAGATGTTCAGTATCCCTATGTTGCCAGCAAGGACAACGTCGGTTTCAAATTCGGGTGGCTAGGGATGCACACCAACCTATCCACATCCCCTCCTGACGTGAATAGCGTCTCGGACGTAGTGGGCGCGTCAACTAACGTTGGGTTTTTATGGGTGTCGAATGGATCAGACGGTTACACGAAAGGCAGCCTCAACTTCACTGATACGAGTGGCACTGTTCATACGATAATTGATACAACGCCATGATCACGCTACGAGATCGATCCTCATTAATCGGAGGCGGATACATCGCCACGGGAAGAACATCCGGAACCGTGGACGCAGAGAAGCATTTCGAATTTAGCGGGGACGGAACCAGTTCTGTCTCTGTTTTAGACGACGATAACGAAGAGGTATTTTGCAATTTGAGTTCTATCAAATTGTACGTCAATGGAATTCGCTGGAATTCTCTCTGGTGGACGGCTGTACACGGGACAAATGGAACAGTCATAACGTTGACTGTTCCAAGGACATTCCCGATAAATTCTCGATGCATCATCGATTACACGTTATTGATTTTCTAAGGCAAATTATGAAGCGTCTCTTAATTCTATTAGCATTGGTATTGTCAGCGGTAACCATCGACTGCGTGACGACTTATTCCCAAGAATACGATATTCCGCTCGGCTACGAGCCACAGCGGAATACATTCTGGAAGATTTATTCCGATATCATCGGTGGGGATATTGCGAATGCGACAGTAAGTGATGCTACTAAATTTGCGAATAACCGCGTAGGATGGATGTTTTCCTCATTATATGATCGTACAGGTGACGACGACACGATCATATCCAACGGCATAGTCAATCGAGCCACAGAGCCTTTGAATGTTGATACGCTCCTGGCCTTGCCGCCGTATCAGACCGGGGCGAACAATTACAATATTCTCAATCCGGGGCTGAACGCTGACCAGTGGGACTCCCATGATTGGGAGGAATTGCCCAGCGAGGTTGAGCAGGCAGCAAAATTGATACTCGTCGCATCGGACGAGATCACTTTATCAACCGGTGTTGGCGGGAGGATTACGATTGGAGTTGAATTGCCGACGCCCCTCGGCACTCCTACACCGATTATACTACCTACCCCATTACCGACACCAACCCCGATTAATTTTGTCGCTGGGCCGAATATCACGATTGTCACGATCGAGGGAGGATACGTGGTATCGGCGACGATCCCGGACGCGTCGCTGCATTTGCAAGTAATTGGCGGGGATAACACTTTTACTATCGATCATGGGTTCAATTTTCAATACCCAAAGATCGAGTTCTTTTTCTTTGACACCGGGCAAAAAATCCATAACGTAGACGTAACTTGCGGTGACCCGGATTACGCCACAGCCGAATTTTCTTACATTCTCGATACGTCTTCTGCTATTGCCGTTGCCAGTGTGGGCAGTGGTGGGATGGGCGGCTCAACTGTAATTAATGTGACGCAAGAGTATTCGTATACCCCTGTACCTGTTCCAACGATGGTTCTTACGGGTAGCGGATTAGCGACAGTTACGCCAATCGCGGGTGGGTATAATATCCACGTTGAAGACCCGGCGTGGCCTACGCCAACCGATACGCCTATTCAAAATACACCCACACCCACGCACACCCCAACACCGCCTAAGTATGAATCCGAGTTAGGCGACGGGGTGAATACTCACTATAATTATCTCACGGGATTTGGTGGTCCTGCTGTTGTACAAGGAGTGATTAATTCATCGAGCCAAGTGATTGATCTTTCCTATCAGAATAAATCCAACGATGAAATCGAGATTGAGTTTCATTCCCCGGTGGAACTCAATCAAATAAAAGTGCTAGCCGCAAAGGCTGACGAGTGGCAATCTTTTGGTGACACGGGAGAGTCGTCATTTACGCTTGATCCGGGCCTTGACCAATTCGCTTTGTGTATAATTCATCAGCGTGGGCCGGAGTATTGGAAATATTCACCAATCGAGGTTCGATACACTAACAATACGACCGTAGGAGTCCATTTTAATTATTCCCCTGGCCCGCTTCAGGCTAATTTCCTGGTTGCCGCCGGGACGCAGACGATCGGGAACGGTTCCGCGAATTCGTTTCTAGTCACGACTGGCATGGATCACAGCGATCTAATCGTCCAGGTGTTCGAAACTGCTGGAGACCGTCGTCAACTGTGGGCGGTTGACGTTATTCATTCGGTGACAGGGCAACTTACAGTTACCTTCGATCGTATCCCCTCTGCCAATCAATACACTGTGGCGTGGGCGGATACTCAATTCATCCCCACAGACCTTGATTCAGAATATTGGAGGCTTGACGGATCAAATCGGCTTGCTGGCCGGGGGGATCAATTCAACCCAGAGGTCAACGTTTGGGCAAAGCAACTAAAGGCCGATCGTAAAATCGATATCATCACCGAAGGCGGCATAGACATTTATGACAATGGTTATGTTTGCGGGGCCTTTGGTTATGCCCGAAACAATTATTTCAAATGCCTGCCTGACTATTATTTCTCGTTTCAGCCCGGTGGCTCCGAACGGCTTCGGATTACTGCTAGTAGTGTCCAGATATATGCTGACACAGCAATCACAGGCAATTTAACAGTTTCCGGGGACGTAACCGCCGACACCTATTATGGTGATACGGCTGATGCTGGATGGGGCTTGGATAAAACGATCGATGTCTATGGGCGAACGATCTTTTCGTTGGAGACTCCAACTCCAACGTTGACCCCGACGGTCACGCCAACCTTTACCCCTACACCGACGGCTATACCAGTTCCACCTACACCAACGTTTCCGGGAATCAGGCGCACGGATGACGCGCTTGAAAATACAGGAATAGAAATTAATTTCAACGAAGCCAGATTGCTGGATAACTCAGTAGTTGAATCAACTACGTTTAGATTCAAGGTCGTCACGGTGGCGACTAAGGCTGAACTGTTGGCCTTTATGCATAATGGCGACTTTTGTTGTTGGATGCCGGGCGGAAATATCCTAGCCCGTGCTGATTTAGAAATCAAATATGCAGAAGATACAGAAGAATATTTTCTGTGTGCCACGTACAATGAAAACTCTGGTTCCTTGGCTGGTATTACAGAACGTCAGCAATTAGTTTTGTTTGACAATCGTGACCCGGAGCACACGTATTTAGGGGCCGTAAGATTGGACGATCAAATATATCTGATTAGGGTGTGGAACAATGGCTAGAATCCTACTGCTGATACTCGTTGTAATCCAGTCACTATCTGCTTATGCCTCTTTACCTTCTGATGCTGTATTAATGTCTGGCCGTTATATAGCAAACGACGGTGATTGCGGAGAAATAAGTTACTATGGGGCGGATGTAAAAACTTTACAAAATTCTGCTAGTGTCACTTATCCAGTATATAACCAAGGCGACGATGATTGGAATTCGGCTGGATCAGATCACTATGTGTTATGCCATGCTTATATTTCTACTAGAAATTGGTTTCTAAGTGGCAATGTCTTGGTCTTAATCTGCCTCCATTGCCAAAGTGATAATGATGACTCATCAAGAATAGTGGCAACAAAGACGCTTACAATTGGACCTGGCGAAACAGTAGTACAAAATTATTTTATGCGCGTACAAATACGTCCTGATTATTGGGCAGACTGTCCGGGCATCCCATTTCATAGTTGGTGGTCTGTATCCTTTTATCATCCAAGTACTTTAGAACATTATGGCACGTACACTTCTGGAACAAGATATGTTGATCTTTGGAATAGTGCCTATTGCTCTCCTTCCCCTACTCCGGGAGCGACGAACACTCCAGTTCCTCCGACAGCAACACCGACTCCGATACCGACGAATACGCCGATACCACCAACACCGACTAATACACCAACCAGAACGCCGGTTCCTCCTACCCCTACACCAGAACATTATCCATATATGTGGGTTGTTGAGGGGCCGGTTGTCTATAACGATAGTAATGCGATTACCCTTTTAGCAGCAACTTACGATCAAGGAAGTACAACTTGGTCAACAGTTTTCACACGAACTCCACCAGAATTGAATTCTTTTACACCGGACATACTCGGCGGAGCCTGGTACTATTATGTCCATACCGATTTTAAGTTTTCATACCTGTACACTGATTCTACAGATACATTTATTCGAGCCTCCTGGAAAAATAATGCAGTCGGTACTTGGTATGATCTTGGATACCAAGAAATTGAACTAGATGGGTATGGCTCGCGTTATGCAGGTGCTCGTGTCGCTTTCCCCGCTGCTTATTACACGGGTGCAACAGTACAGTTTAGGTGGGAACTTGCCTATGAAGGAGATTACATAGTCGTAACAACAGATAATATTTTATTACAGCAACCAACTCCGACACCTACTAACACTCCGGCTCCTCCAACGCCGACTCCGACGCGGACGAGCACACCCACGCCAACAAATACACCTGTGCCACCGACTCCGACAAATACACCTGTGCCACCGACTATTACACCAAGCCCAACGGCTACACCGACGGCAACGCCCACTTATACACCAACGCCGACACCAACGGCTACGCCTACATATACACCGCAGACCATGCGGTTAGTCATAGAAATCAACGGGGAACTTTGGTTTCTCGTAAAAGATTAGGAGATTTATAAATCATGAAGAAGACATTAGGAATTTTCGCGGCATTAGTAGTAATCACTCTTGGACTTATTGCAGCCTCCCCACAAGGCCATTGGATCACGATTTTTGGATCAGATTGGGGGATCGTTGATTCCTCTGACAATAAGATTGCCGATTTCGAGGTTGTTGACAAATCCTTCAAATCTTACGGCCCGATCGACTCGAATGGATTGATTCGAGCCAATGCTGGACTCAGCGCAACCGGATCGATTTATATTGACACTTCCGGTCAGCCCCAGCAGTTTTCAACGTATAAAGGAGCGAACTCTGATGGGTATAATATTTTTATCGGAGGGGGAGGGAACTCCTCGGTTGGTGCTGTAGGAGAGACTAGTAAAGGGAGCCGCAGCACATCGATTGGTTATCGATCCATGTATAGTAATACGAAGGGGTACAATAATACGGCAGGGGGGTACTTGTCTGCATATAATAATACCACAGGATACAATAATGTAATACTAGGCTATCAATCTTTTTATTTGAATACTTCTGGTTACAATAGTGTAATTTTAGGACTGAACTCCGCTTACAACAATACAACTGGGTATGAAAATACTGTAATTGGATACAGTGCACTATTTTCAAATAAAACAGGGCGAACAAATGCCGCAGTGGGAAATCTAGCGGGAGCATATCTATCTGGCACTGTGGCAAATACTACGCCAACGTATTGTGTATATCTAGGAGCGAGCACAAGAGGGCTGAATGCAAACGACACAAATTCTATTGTGATAGGGTATAACGCCCAGAGCGCTGGTTCAAACACTGTTGTAATCGGAAACGACAGCATCACGCAAACGACGCTCAAGGGGAATGTGAATACAGCCGGGAATATTCAAGGTGCGTCGATTACTGCAACTGTCGGAATGCAATCTTCTTATTATACGATTGTGTCTTTGGCTGCATTGAAAGACAACGTTCGTAGTGCAACAGATGGAACCAAGATTACAAAGTTTATTCGGCAGCCGGTCCCCGTATTGCGGATATTCAATTGGAATAATCCAATTCCTATGCCAGAGATTAAGAATTACAAATCTTATAATATCACTCCTGAAGAAAATCCTTTCGACGAAACAAGGGGAGAAGTAAAAAGTGAATTGAAGCCTATTGAGGTGACGGCGGAGGAACAGTATCAAAAAGCCTTGTCTTCCTGGCAACAGATCGACCGCGATCCTTTTTATCAGCGGGATAGACTGGGGTTTATTGTGGAAGAATTACCTCTAAAATACTTAGCAGACGACAATAAGGGCTGGGACATTTCAACTTTTGTCGTTGAGCATGAAGGAAAATTACAGCAACTATACGCGAGAGTTGAAAAACTAGAAGGAGAAAGAAAATGAGACGCACAGTATTCACAGTAGTATTCGTATTGGCAGCGGTAGTGGCTTATGATTGGTATAAGGAAAGCCAGCATATTAGGCTTGAGATTGATCCAGGATACAATGTACTGCCGATCGCACCAATCATTAATGAGCCTATGCTCGATCCGGGGCCACCGGATTACGAAGAAACTAATAATGGGGTAAATTGGAGAAAATGCATTCCTAAAGATGCTGTTTGCCAAAAGTGTGATGGCAAGGGTAGAGTTTAATGAACAGATATTGCCCAATAATAAAATTTGGAACAACAAGAATTGTAATACTATTTTTAAAATGGGCGATAAAAATACCTAATTTTTTTGCCTGGAATTTATTTTTATTGGGATTATTGGCAAATAGGCAAGAAATAATTTTTTCGAGAACAAAATGGGACTGCCTTTGTCCAATTGTTGCACATATACCGGGTGGATGGATTGTTATAATGAAAAGAGCAATAGAGTTAACTGAGGATGAGTTTTATGTTTTTGTTGCTTCTGGTTGTCTATCTACTGAATGCGTTATTCCGATAGAAATAAAACGTTGTAGTTTTGGGTGGGTAGAAGGCAGAATAGTCGCAGTAGACTATGGAAATTAAAATAGGTGTAATTATGAATACAAAAGATGATATTAATACAAATCGTCCAGTATTGGTTTTTTATAACGACATAGAAAAGAAAGGAAATGCCCATGCGAAACAAAGCCAGTCCCAGAAATACAGCACAATTTATTGAGAAAAAAGAAGAACTCGGAAGAGTGCGCGGGTAGCGCACGAAAGTCTCAAATCTAAATCGGGTGGGTGTAAACAGGTTCCATCCACCCGCTTTATGAGGTTGGCGAGTAGCCTACGCAGAGGCATAAGCAGAAATGCGCGTCGGAATCCCGGAGAGAATCCCAAGGGGCGCAACTGCGTGAAGCGTTTTTTCTCCTGGAAAAACTGGTGATCAGGTAAACTCGTACTCGCCGATGAGAATGAGTATTATTTTTATTATGATGAATTAGGTAATTGCTGGATTGAAATAAGCGATGTTTTTAACGGGAAGCCCAGCAGGAAGGAAATAGTACAATGACAACAAAAGGAACTGATTGGACAACCTCGATTTATCGATGGATAAGTATTGCGGTGGTCGCTGGTTCTGCGCTGTATGCTTTTAACAACCTTGAGGCCAGAGTTGCTTTGAGCGACATGCGAATACAGTATCATTCCGCAGAAATTGCATCGATTCAAGTATCAGTGCAGGAATTGAATAAGGTGCTCCAATCGATCGATAAAAAGTTGGAAGTCCTGATCGATCGGGATAAGCGAAGTAACCAGAATGACTCTCATAATCAAGAATAAACTCGATCAATACCGACAGGAAATAACAATCGCGTCGATTGCAAGTCATGTTAATCCGGTGACACCACATTATGACAAATTATATTGAAATTTTAAAGTCTCAAAATTCTGAATTCGCCGACAAAATAATCACTGTTCTCGAAGCATGTAAAAGACAAGACGCCGAAATGCGTCCATACTGTTTTATAAGAGACCCGTGGACGCAAGCCAAATTGTGGCGCCAAAGCAGAACTAAGATTGAAATTGACAGGATGATTGACAAATTGAAGCAGGAAAATGCACATTTTATTGCAGAAATTCTCGCTTCCGTTGGGCCACAATCAGGACGATGGGCTACGAATTGCATCCCTGGGAGTTCATGGCACCAATGGGGAAAAGCCGTTGATTGCTTCGCAGTAGGGGGATGCAATAGAGCCATTTGGACGGCAAAGCATAAATCATACTCCATTTATGCAGAAGAAGCGAAAAAACAGGGTCTCATGGCGGGATTTTATTGGAATAGAGTGGATGCTGTTCATGTGCAAGAATCTACTTATTCAGTGAGGGGTACTTACACATGGGAGCAGATCAGCCTTGAAATGGAGAATCGATATGGAAAAACAGATCCATCCGTTAATTAAAGATCTCGAAGCATTTAAAAATTCAGAACCAAACGCATTTCATCCTCTGATTGATAAAATTATATTCATTGTTAAACAAGGGGTACTTTGGAAGGAAAAAGATCCTGTATCCGAAATCCCTAATACTATTGTCCCTGGTGTTCAATTCGAAAGAGAAGAATTAAAATGCGCTCTTCTTTCAGTAATTATAAATTCTATTGATCACCGGTTTTTATCTGAAAGCCAAGATTTGGATTTGAAGAAAGAAGCGAAATTTATGGCTAACGAGATTATGAAAATAGAAGACAATCCATTGTCCTGGTGCGTTTTAAAACTTTTAAATTTAATTTGCTGGGAATCGGTGGAAATTTACATCAAAAGGCATCCCTGCCGCTGTCATGCCTGTCATAAAAGAAATGACTTGACGTAAATCTTAAACCGTGCTATAATGTATTTCAGAAGATAGAGCGGATAGCCAAGAGTCGAATAGTATAAGTAATTATTTTCAAATTTCCCCTCTTGCAGTTATCCACTTTTCCGCCAATTTTAATGAGATACACATTCTATAGAAAGGAGATTTTCATGTGAATAAGGTTTACGTCGTGGATATATCGAATGGTGTGGACGTTTCCAAGGGATCTTTATTTGGCGAAATAATTCATTGCGTTACAGTTTCATTCGAAAGAAATAAACGATTACACAATACCATCATTGCCGGATTGGTGGAAAAACTGGAAAATTTTAAACCGAATGATTATTTATTGCCGGTAGGAAATCCAGTTCTCATATCACTTGCCATTCATGAGATTTTGATGAAAAATAGTGAAGTCAAAATCTTGACATGGGATAAGCGAGACGAATTATACGTTCCAAGACGTATAACAGTAAATAACAAACCGTTTAAATACACGATTCATGATCTGTTTTCTTGAGTAGAAGTACATACATATTACTAAAGGAGTTGTAAAACGATGGTTGTCAAAAACACAGGCAAGACAAAACCAGCAGGGAAATCAAATCCGCAAAGCAAAGTGAATGAAAAATCCACCAGCAAACGTCCGCCATGGATGGACAAGGAATCCGTAGACATTCCTTCGGAATCCGGCAGTTTCTTTCCAAGAATTTCTCTCACTCAAGCCCTCTCCCAAGCCGTTGATCCTGGTAGTAAAAATTACGTCAAAGGGGCCAAACCGGGTGATTTCGTTTGGTCTAGTTCTGGCGGATCTCAAATTCTGGGTGAATCCTTTCAATGCATTGTATTGGGGACCACCAAACGCTATACTGAATGGATCCCAAGAAAACGGGGTGGCGGATTTGTGGCATCTTATACTTCAAAGGAAGAGATGGAAGCCGGATATCAACAGGGAAACGATGTTTCGGTTTCCATCGATTTCTTGCTTCTGGTGATCGACGGAAAGGAGGAAACCGACGAAGCCACCTTGGGCATCATGTCTTTCGATACTCCCACAAAACATGCCGTTCAACGCGTTTGGAAAAAATTGATCGAAGAAAACGAAACTCTTTCCGGAATGGTTTATGAAATCCGGATGAGACCGGCACGAAACGCAGCCAATCAGCCTTATTTCTCCATGGACGTTGACAACGTCGAATGGGTGCCGAAAACGCTGTACAATTCCGCCCAAATTCTGTGGCAAGAAAAGCAACAATTATTTTTACCGGCTCCAGAAAGTGATGATGATATCGCCATTTAATTCATCATAAAGCGAGGTTAAACATCGATGCACAGAAGGGGAAAGGCAACTTTCCCCTTCTGTCTTATTAAAATCATAAGGAGATTTCGATGGATAGCATTTTTGATGAAGGTGTAAATTGTGAAATTAAAACGAACCGATGTCAAAAATTAGCCATATTCGGTTCCCCTGGGACGGGAAAAACTAGGGCATTAACTGGACTTATCAGGATGGAAACAAGTGATCCTGCAAACCAGGGAAAGCGAATAGGGGTGTTGTCCTTCTCCAAAGCAGCCGCTTTAGAGATCATGCATAGAATAAGCAACGAAAATATTTCATTCGTTGGGACAATTCATTCGTTATGTTTTCAATCCATCGGATTATCGAAGGATCAAGTATTCAGTTCTGAATTTTTCCCTGACATTTATCAAGATCCGGAAGAATTATCAAAAGCAGTATCGATAAGATCGGTAGCGATGCATCGAAATTGTACAATTTCGGAAATTATTGAACGGCATCGCATTTCCGGTTTTAATACATTCACTACGAAAAGAGTAGTCGAATTGTGTCGTCTTTATGATCAATTCAAAACCGAAAATGCATATTTCGATTTTGACGATATGCTAATTTCACAGCGTTTGAAAATTGAACCCTTTGACATTTTGTTTGTTGATGAAGCACAAGATTTGTCTGCAATTCATTGGGATATTATTAATAAAATCACTAAAGGCAGCATTTATGTTGCCGGTGATGACGATCAAAGCATTTATGGTTGGAATGGTGCCAGTGTAAAACATTTTTTGGACTTCGCAGCGGGAAACGATGTTAAAATTTTAAAAGAATCTTATCGCTTGTCGCAAACCATGCTGCAATTTTCAGCCAGGGTGATTAGAAATATCGCTCCTGGATATAGGATGGCGAAAGAAGTAAAATCTGTATCTAAAAGAGAGGGAAACATCATTGCTTTTGGGTCCTTCACTTCAGCAATTCAGGAAGCCATGGAAATAGGTGACGATGTCACTATTCTTTGTAGAACTAAACGGCAAATTGCTGAAATCCGTAATAAACTCAAAGCCATGGGCATCAAAAGTTATACCCTGGGAACTAGAATGCCCCTCATTGAAAAAATTGCTACTATAATTCTTGCCATAATCAATGAGGATTTTGATACTGTGAGACGGCACAAGGGTATCCTAAGTGAGAAATCCTTCGATTTGGTGAAAGATGGAAAATTCCCCGATCTGGATTTGAATGATCCATTTAAGATATTCGATGTTATTAAATTTGCGCAAAAGGGTATCGATTATGTAATGATTTCCGATTTGAATATTTTGATGTATGAACTGCAGTTGTCCTTAACTTCAAAACCGGTGGCTACTGTGATTCTTTCCACCATTCACCAATTCAAAGGCAGAGAATCGCCTACAGTAATACTTTTAGGCGAATGCCCTGACAGATGTTTAAATGTGGCTAGACATCCGGATATGAGAAATGAAGAAATCCGGGTTTGGTACACAGGGCTGACAAGGGCCTATAACAATTTGTTTGTTGTAGGATTCAATCCGTATCTAGAGGGAATAATATGATCGATCCAATATCTAACTTGACACCAATTTCACGTCAAGTTATAATAGGTACACCAAAGATAAATGAAGATGTGACAACTTTGGACAATCGACAGGGGAAAATTTGCATAACGTTTTATCGAGCATCGCAATCTCCTGTGGTTTGGTTTGTTGAAATAAGGATTCCTGAAACAAGCCAAATGTTTCAATGTCATGTCGTAAAAGATGATAATGATTGGAGAGAAATAAAATGGTGAAAAAACAAAGCAACGGAAAATTATTACCTCTTGCTAGTAAAGGTCCAGTTATTATAGATACAGAGACCACTGGACTTAACAAAATGATGGATGTTCCTTATATGATAACATATAAAGTAGGGGACAATATCGAAACCCTTGAATGGAATGCATCGGTGGCGAAATGGCTAGCGATAGAAGGAAAACGAGCAGATTTACTTGTTTTCCATAATGCTAAATTCGACATGCATATGTGCATTAATGGTGGTGTTCCTGCAGAGGCGGTGAGACAGTGGAAAGTATGGTGCACATGGATTGCGGAAGTTTTAATTGATGAACACTTGAAATCCTATAAATTACGATCGCTTTCAGAACGTCATTTCGGCAAAGGCAAAGAAGACGAAGAATTGATTGAATGGATCGTAAATAACGTTCCACAATGTAAAAAAAGATCGGATGCCGAAGCCTACATGGAATTCGCTCCTCGTTCTCTGGTGAAAAGTAGAAATCAACGCGATGTCATTCTCACTGAAATGCTTTATAACCGGCAAGTGAAGGAAGTATTAGATCAAGATCTTATTTCCATTGCAGATCTCGAAATGGAAGTCATCCATGCCATCGTAAACATGGAACGAACCGGCTGTCCAGTGAATGTATCGGCAATAGAACAGGCAAGAGAAGAAATTGAATTGGATCTTTTGAATGTAATGGACCAGATGCAGGGGATAGTCGGTTATGCCTTTAACGTTAACTCTCCTGTCCAAGTAGGAAAAGCCCTTCGAGAATCAGGAGTTGATGTCATTCTTTCCGAGGCAGGTAATCCAGTTACCAATAAAGAAACGTTAAGGGAACTTTCCGGAGATCTTCCACCATTAATACTTGAAGCGCGACATCTTAGAAAGATGATTGAAAATTTCCTAGATGGGATGCTTTCTTGTGTATCTCCTGATGGCCGTATTCATTGTGATTTTAATCAGATGAGAAGTGATGACTATGGTACTAAGACAGGGAGACTTTCCGCATCGAATCCAAACATGCAACAGGTTCCTAAGCGGGATGAAAGATCCGCTGAAATCATTCGTTCTTTGTTTGCTCCCAAGGATGGCTACGATTGGATAAATTCGGATTGGGAGCAATTTGAATTTCGGATATTTGCTCATTACTGTAACGATCCAAGTCTTTTACAACAATATAAAGACAAACCGGAAATTGACTTCCATCAAGCGGTAGCAGATTTAACCGGTGTTGCCAGAAATCCTTATGCCAAACAAATCAATCTGGGTCTCGTATTCGGGATGGGTGAAGGGCGACTTGCTCAAGAGTTAAAATTGCCATATAAGATCGTTAAAAAGGAAGATGGATCTTCTTATGCAGAAGCAGGGCCAGAAGCGAAGGCTTTGTTTAAGACTTATCACAAAAATTTTCCTTACGCTCAACAATTTTTAAAAAGAGCCTCTCGTTTGGCCTTTTCAAGGGGCTACATAAAAACATTGTTGGGAAGGCGGATCCGCTTTCCCTACGGGCAATCGACACACAAAGCCGGTGGACTTGTATTTCAAGGATCTGCAGCCGATCTTATGAAACGTGCTCTTGTCCAGATTGATAAGATGCTTTACAAAGAGGATTGCGGAGCACAACTTTGTTTAACGATCCATGACGAATTTGATTTGATTTCTCCTCATGACCAGACGAAGAAAATCAAAAAGAAAATCGTTGAAATCATGCAAGACGTCCCTGAATTACATGTTCCAATCCTCGCGAGTTGTGGTAGTGGTGAAAATTGGTGGTCTGCTATGAAAGGTGAAAAATGACAATTTATAACGACATTGAATTTAGTGACATCACGGAATCCGATTATCAGTATTTTCGTAAAAGGGTTATGTTGTGGCGCGATTATTTCGGCATTCTTAATTTTGTTATTGTCACAGAATTTAAGGATTTGGGTAATAAAAACATTCTGGCACAATGTGACCCAGATGTTGCAGGGCGAATAGTCGTCCTAACCTTGAATTCCGGAACCGATTTGCCTGTAGAAAATAACGATAGGATACAAAGAATTTGTGCCTGTGCCTTTCACGAAATTTGGCATATTTTACTTTCAGACATTACCTTTCCCATCAAGATACGAATGACCGATGCTGAGAAACCAGAATTTCAAAAATTGGAAGAGTCCTTAATCCGGATTTTAGAAAACACGGTTCATCGTGATATTATCGAACTTAGAAATTTTAGAAAGGAGAAACAACATGAAAAAGATCTGGTTATTTCTGAAAAAATTACTATTAATAATGGGACTGATGCTAGGCGTGAATGTCCCTATAATGAACCTACTTCACCTGTTGATAAAAGAGAAGCACAGGAAATTATTGATTTTAATAATGGTGTTTCTTTGGGTAGTGCTAAATAAGGTAGATCGATTTTTCGATGCATTACTTAAAAATTTAAAGAAATTGGAGAAATGCAATGAACAACAAGCAATTAAAGTCATGTCCGTTCTGTGGTGGAAAATTTGAAGTTGTTGACGTTCGCCACGATGAATCCATCCATATTATGACCGTAGGATGTGACAAATGCAGGTGCAGGAATTAAACAAGCGATTTCGAGAGAATAAATTGGTCGATGTCATGGAAGAAGTTAAACAATTCATGACAGATGGTATCAATCACGAATACATCAACGTTCATACGCATCCAGAAATTAAAGACATACTAGGAAAGGTGGTGGATATACTCGGATGAAGGTGGCAAAGCAATGTAGAAAAAAGATCGTTACTGGACCATCTACAGTTGAATATTTGACTTGTGTCTGGTACAAAGCCCCTGATTATAGGGCACGATTTGCCGGTAAAACAGGATCGCAAGGATGCGCGAATTGCATACTTTATGACGAACCGATTCGTGATATAAAGAAATGCAACAGTGCAAAATACAAATAAAGGAGAGAAAAGGACCATGACTGAATTTAAGGAAGAATTTCGAGAGAAGTTAGTAAACTGGAAAGCGTGCCAATCAGGGCTAGATTGGTACGATCAGCAGAAATTTTATTCCATCGATGAACTCTGGAATATTCCCAGCAAGCCGGATTGGATGATCTGGGTTGCTGGTAAATCTGGAGTGGATACGGGACTGCTGGTTTTGGCCGCCTTGGATTGTGTAGAGGTGGTTTTACGGTTTATCCCGAATGGAGAGGATAGTCCCCGCAAAGCAGTAGAAACCGCAAAAAAATTTATTGATGGAAAATGCACTATCGATGAATTAAATACGGCGTGGGCGGCAGCGTGGGCGGCGGCGAGGGCGGAGGCGGCGGGGGCGGCAGCGTGGGCGGGGGCGGGGGCGGGGGCGGGGGCGGCGGCGGCG